>Ga0207422_1001007_pt1 | contig 68046 bp, 62 predicted proteins | sample MarCyaLeptolynsp_FD_187757 | JGI IMG/M metagenome (GOLD analysis project Ga0207422, IMG submission 187757) | Marine cyanobacterial communities from Panama - species 1 Leptolyngbya sp. (SPAdes) | ecosystem: Environmental > Aquatic > Marine > Unclassified | place: Panama: Panama City | collected...
CGTTTCATCACGCGGCGGCTGACGAACAGCCAGGTGATTGCCGCCATGACCACCACCACGACGAGCCAGAGGCGCAAGGCATTGGCCAGAAGATTGGAAAATCTCAGTTGTTCACCAAGGTCTCTGCCGACCAGAAGCCGGAACCCGCCCCGCAGTTCGAAGGTGCGGACCATTGCCTGGCGTTCTATGTCCTCAACACCTTCACCGAGACGTGTGTACCGCACCCGGCGCAAGCCACCATCGGCCTCTTCAAGAACGACGGTCGGCAAGCGGGCAATGTTGCCCACAAGTGCGTTGCCGGAAAAATCCACCAGGAGATAAAGACTGGCGTCTGGATGGCGCATTCTGTCGTCGATGGCTTCAACGAGACTGCGGATGCCGCCACGGACATAGGTGTCGGACAACCCCTTGATTTCCGTATCGATGGACTGAACCACCTGCTCGGACATAAGGTCTTCGGTGCTCTCCGAGACATAGACAACGAGCACGCCGGACATGACCGTGAAAACGGCGATATAGAGCAACGACAGCTTGAAGGCTGTCGTGCGGATAAATCTAGTGAGCCGCGTCACGGATGGTGTATCCGGCCCCGCGGATTGTATGCAGGAGCGGCGTTTCGAACCCCTTGTCGATCTTGCTGCGCAGACGTGAGATATGAACATCGATCACGTTTGTCTGGGGATCGAAATGATACTCCCACACATTTTCCAGAAGCATCGTGCGCGTTACGACCTGACCGGCATGTTGCATCAGGTATTCCAACAAGCGGAACTCGCGCGGCTGCAAGGGAATGTCGGTCTCACCCCGCCGGCATGAATGTGCCATGCGGTCGAGTGTCAGATCTCCGACGGTATAGGTTGTTTCGACCTGGTTTGCGGATTTGGGCCGACGCGCCAGCGCCTCGACGCGAGCCTGGAGCTCGGTGAAGGCGTAAGGCTTGGGCAGATAGTCGTCGCCGCCTGCCTTCAAGCCCTTCACCCGATCATCAACCTGGCCGAGAGCGGAAAGAATCAGGACGGGTGTGTGATTGTCCTCACGCCGCAATTCCTGAATTATCGAAAGACCGTCCAACTTTGGCAGCATCCGGTCGACGATCAGTATGTCGTAGCTGCTGTGAAGGGCCATTTGCAGTCCGGTTTGACCGTCTGCAGCATGATCGGCCGTGTGACCGAGTTCGCTCAATCCCTTTACGAGGTAGCTCGCCGCTTCAGGATCGTCTTCGATAACAAGAATCCGCAACATGAAATCCTTTTACCTAAAGTTGCTCCGAAAGGAAATGGCTGGCGGCGGCGATGGATGTGAGGCGCCGCCGCCAGACTGGTTGGGTTTTCGGGCAAAACCCATGGCGAAGACCGGCCCGTCGGGGTTGGGGGCAGAGGGCAAGCCGGTCCCGCCAGGTCAGGTACCGGTTCTAAGTCGAACCGGAACCTGATCAGGCCACGTTCATGGGCAGAGCCACGAACCGTGTGTTGTTGTTGCTCTCGATCCGGAACAGAACCGCCTTGCGGCCATCCTTTTCCGCCTTGTCGAGCGCTTTCAGAACGTCATCGGCGTTGCTGACTTTCATGCCGGCAACCTCAAGGATCACGTCCCCTGTCGACAGACGCTTTTCGGCGGCCGGGCCATCCGGGTCGATTTCGGCGATGACGACACCCTCGCCGTCAAGACCGGCTTCTGCCTTCGTGGTCACGACGATGCCAAGGTCATCCAGGCTGGTCCGCTTTTCCTCAACCTGAGGTTCAGCAGCTTCCGTGACCTGTTCCTGATCCTGCAGGCGTCCGAGCGTCACGGAAACATTCTGTTCCTTGCCGTCGCGCCAGATCGTGACATCAACCGTGGTGTCCGGTTCATAAGCGGCAACGATCTTGGACAGATCGCGCGGGCCTTCCACGTTGGTGCCATCGACCGCCAGAATGGTGTCGCCTGAGCGCAGGCCAGCCTTCTCAGCCGGGCTGTTGTCCTGCGCTTCCGCGACGATCGCGCCGCGGGCCTCATCGAGGCCAAGGCTTTCCGCGATGTCATCGGTGACGTTCTGGATCTGAACGCCAAGCCAGCCGCGAACAACGGTGCCGTCGTCCTTGAGCTCCATGATGACATCTTGTGCGGTCGAAGCCGGAATTGCGAAAGCAATGCCGACATTGCCACCGGACGGCGAGAAGATCGCCGCATTCACACCAATCACTTCACCCTGCATGTTGAAGGCCGGACCGCCGGAGTTGCCGCGGTTCACGGGCGCATCGATCTGGATGAAATCGTCGTAAGGACCCGCACCGATGTCGCGACCGCGCGCAGACACGATGCCGGCGGTTACCGAGCCGCCAAGGCCGAACGGATTGCCAATGGCCACCGTCCATTCACCGACCTCAGGCGCATCATCGGCAAAGTCGACATAGGTAAAGTCCTTGTCGCTCTCGATCTTCAGCAGCGCCAGGTCGGTCCGCTTGTCGGCACCGATCAGGGTGGCTTCGTATTCTTCACCCTTATGGTCGATCACGGTGAATTCCGTACCACGGTCGATCACGTGATGGTTGGTTACGACGAAACCGTCTTTGGAAATAAAGAAGCCGGAGCCCTGCGATGTGCCGTACTGACGCGGCGAGCGGCGCTGGTTCTGGCCTTCTTCACCGCCACGGCCACCGAAATCCCGGAAGAAGCGCTCGAACGGATGACCGTTCGGCAGGTCCTTGAAGAATTCATCAAAGCTGTTGCCGCCGTTGAAGTTCATCATGCGCGGCTCGGCGGACTGCTTCACGCGCACACTGACAACTGCGGGACTTACGGTGCTAACAACGTCTGAAAAGTCTGCCGGTGCCGCTGCATCTACGCGAACGGGCTCGGCCTGAGCCAGCTGGCTTGGGACAATGGTTTGCGCGGTCAAGAGACCGGCAGCGCCGAGTGCGACAACTCCTGCCATTAATTTGGCGCGGCGTGACCGCAAAGGAGAGACTGACCCACGATTTTGCATATTTTCTTCCTCTGTCGACTTTACTCATTGGAGGCCAAAACGGAGGCGCACGGGGACCGCGCTCCGGGCTCATGAGAGAACGTAGGCAGTCCAGCCTTACCGTTGCCTGTCGGTGGGGTTACATTTTCGTAAGGTTCGCTGTCCCTCGACCGGAGGTTCCGTCAGGAAGACCGAGACAGGCGTCCTTTCAGCCTGATTTATCAGAGGAAATCCGGCGAATGCCGCCGCGAGCATTTTTCTTTTGGACCGGGCAAAATTCTGTTTTTGCGCTTGCCGTTCAGGCCGGGAACAACACTGTTTCTGACCCAGCCTGCCATTTTTCCCACTTCGGCATCACCTTTTGAAACCGATCAGATGATTCAAATGCCTGCAGCCACCGACTAAGATTCGTCCAGCTTTCCCTGTCGAACCAATTGCGGTCCGAATTGGCAAATTGCCGAACGAAGGGCAGGATCGCGAAATCAGCGAGACTGGCACGACAACCGAACAGCCAGGGCTGGCCTTCAAGCCTCTCGTTCAAATCCGACAGGAACTCCGACGCCGCGGAACGTTCCTGCACGCGATCCGCGCCCTGATAGCGCGAATGGTATTTGTACCTGTCGAGGTGGGTCTTGAAGGGCCCGTCGCATCTTTCGATCAGCGCAAGCATGTCTTCTCTGCCGCCCTGCTCCGGAGACAGCCACGCATCTGGATCGGCGCGTTCAAGCGCCCAGATCATGATGTCGAGGCTCTCGTCAAGAACAGCTTCCTCCAGTTTCAGGCAGGGTACCGTCGCCGATGGGGAGGTCTCCAGAAACTCCGGCGCCTTATCCCGCAACACGATCTCACGCATTTCGACGACTTGTCCGCTGGCGGCAATCGCGAGCCTGGCGCGAATGGCATAGGGGCACCGGCGAAAGGAATAGAGGATCGGAAACCTGCTCATATGCGTCTCATGACCCATGACCGTTCAAAGATCAACTACGCCTTCAGATTGCAAAGCGGCAAAAATCTCCGTCTGTTTTCACCGGATGTAAAGGATATGCCCGGATACTTCGATCATAAGGTATCATCATGACAAGCTCACTCCTTCAACTTGCCAAAGAAAGTTCTTCAGAGAAGAAGCACCAGCTTGCTGAGCACGTCACAGGCCTTCTTTGCTCAAGAGAAGACGACGGCAACTCGGAAGAGACACATCTCCTCAACAACATGCTGGAGGGGGTCTACGGTTCTCTGGAGCTTGAAGCCAGGCAGAAAATGTCCGAACGCCTTGCAGATGTGAAGGCGACCTCGTCCAAGCTTACCGCCGCCATGGCAAATGACGAATTGCCCGTAGCTCAAGCCGTGCTCGAGCGTTCGAAATCCATAACTGACGAAGATCTTCTCAAAATCGCCGAGACGCGAGACCAGGGTCATCTGCTGGCGATGGCCAAGCGGGATCACGTCAGCGAGACAGTGACCAATATCCTGATCAAGCGCGGCGGCAAGGAAGTCAAACAGACACTTGCCGCGAACCTTGGCGCGGAAATGCAGATGCATCTCTTTGAGGAACTGGTCAAGGAAATGCCGAAGCAGTTCGGCGACCGGATTCGGCATTTGCGCAAATCCAACGAAGAGATGATCGAGGACCTGTTCCGCGAAGATGGTGAAATCGCTTCAGGAGAACGTCTGGAGAAACGCGCGGCCAAGATCAGCCCGAAAGCGTGGCTCATGGGCATAAAGCTCGGCAAGACAACACTGAATAAGGCCGTTTATCAGCTGGCCGTCGAGCACAACCTTCTTGATGTTGTCGGCCTACTTTCGGTCTTCTCCGGCCTGGAAATGAAATATGTCCATAACCTGATGGTGCGTTTTGACGCGACAGGCATTGCTGCCGTGTGCCGCGCGACGGGCATCGGCGCAATGGAGTTCCAGGCGATCTGCAAGGAGCGCTGCAAGCATCTGAAGTTTCCGGAGAGCACAGGCAGCAAGTGGTTGACAAACTACCATATGCTGGACGACACCGACGCGCGCAGACTGCTTGCGCTCATGAAGATCAAACTGGACAGCCAGCAGGCAATTCAGGCTGCCTGACGGAACGGCAGGGTCAAATTCAGTACTTTTCGCTGTATTTCTCAAGTATTCCGGCTATACGCCGACTTTTTTGAAATTTTCAGCCGCGTTTTATCCACTTGTAAACGGTCTGTGAGGTATCACAGACAGCACAAGAATGGATGGATCCGACATGATCAATGATCTTCTCAATCAAGCACAGGACAGCTCTCCGGAGAAACGCCACAAGCTGGTTGAACATGTCACCGACCTGTTTGTGACGGGTGCGGACAGTTATCAGACTGAAGAAATCACCCTGTTCAACGCCATTTTGGAGCGCATGCTTCCAACGATGGAAGCGGAGCAGAAAAAGAACATTTCGGAGCGTCTCGCCCCTGTCGACTCCACATCCCATCAGGTCGCGTATGATCTGGCGAGCGATGAAATCGACGTTGCGCGTCCAATGCTGACCTCTTCCAAGGCACTTAACGACGACGATATCCTGCGTCTTGCAAAGACTATGGGTCAGGGACACCTGCTCGCGATCTCAAAACGCGATCATCTGGAAGCCAAGGTCACCGACGTCCTGCTGGAACGCGGCGAAAACCCCGTCAAGCAGTCGGTTGCTGCCAACTCCGGCGCCGAACTTTCCGATTGGGGCGGACGCCTTCTTGTCAAACTGGCGGAGCGGGACGACAAGATCCGGGACGCCATGATTGAACGCTCGGATGTTTCCGAAGCTGACTATGAAAAGCTGATCTCCCAGATGCCGGGTCCGCAGCAAGCCAAAATCCGGCAGATGCGCGAAGACAACGAGCAGCTGGTTCTGTCCCTTTTCCATGAAGCCAGCAAGGTTGTCGCCAGCACAAAGCTGGAACGCAAGGCGACGCGGATCAACGCCAAGGTCATCTTGAAAGATGTCCGCGAAGGCCGCGGAACGCTTGGCAATGCCATTACACAGCTCGCGCTGTCCAACAACCTTTTCGACATCAGTTTCCTGCTCGCTGAAATGGCAGGACTGGAACAGAAATACGTGACCAATGTCATGGTGCGCTACGATGCTACCGGCGTGTCGGTGTTGTGCAAGGCGCTTGGTGTCGACAAGAATGGCTATCTTGCGCTGTGCCGGGCACGTGCGACCAACAACAAGCAGCCGCAGACCACGGTTCAGAACTGGATCAGCGATTACCAGGAACTGACCGAGAAAGACGCCCGCCGGCTGCTTTCTTTCATGAAGATTCGTCTGAGCACGCTGGAATCGCAGGCTGCCTGAAGGCCGCCTGCGAAATCAGTTCAAGTCTCATTCAGCCGCAACTTCCCGGGTCACAACAGCCGCACCGGCCTCAAGCGTTCGGTGCACGGGACACTTGTCGGCAATCTCGAGCATGCGTTGCCGCGTTGAATCGTCCAGGTTCCCTTCCAGCGTAATCAGACGTTCGAACCGATCGATCTTGCCGCCGCGATCCTGCTGATCCTGCGTACAATCCTCGCAATCTGCAGCGTGCACTTTGTTGTGCAGAACGCGCGTTCCGATCCGTTTGACATCCAGACCCTTCCGGTCCGCATACATGCGTAATGTCATGACGGTGCACGCGCCGAGCGCAGTCGACAGGAATTCATAAGGCGACGGACCGCTGTCGAAACCACCATAGTCTTCGGGTTCGTCCGCAATCAGCCTGTGATGGCCGACGGCAACCATGGACTGGAACTTGCCCTGTCCGGTTTCCAGCACTTCAACGCCATCCTTCGTCTCTTCGGCAACCGGTCCCTGCTCCTTGTCCAGGTAACCACTCACCCACCCCGCGATGACACGCGCTGCATAAGCGGCGTCGCCGCTGCGTGTCAGCAGATGATCCGCCTTGTCGAGCGATACGAAGCTCTTGGGATGTTTGGCGGCAACAAAGATGTTGGTTGCGTTGTCGATCCCGACTGTCTCGTCCAGCGGCGCATGCATGACCAGAAGCGCCTTGCCCAGGCTTGCAGCCTTGCTTCTGACCGTTTGCGCTTCGAGGTCATCCAGGAATTCCTTGCGGATCGTGAACGTCCGTCCGGCAAGATCGACGTCCCCTGCCCCCTTGGCGCGAATTTCCTCGACGGAGCCCTTGAAATTATGGATCACGTGGTCTGCGTCAGAAGGAGCACCTATCGTCACGACGGCACGTGCTTCGGGAATGTCGGCAGCAACAGACAAAATGGCGGCGCCGCCCAGCGAATGTCCGATCAGCAGCTGCGGAGCCTCGTAATTCTGCCTGAGAAAGTCAGCCGCCCGCTTCAGGTCCTCAACGTTGGAGGAAAAGCCGGTCGAGGAGAAATCCCCTCCGCTGCCGCCAAGCCCGGTGAAGTCGAAGCGCAATACGGCGATGCCCTCGGCCGCCAGTGCACCCGCAATGTGCCGGGCGGCAGGAATGTCCTTGGAACAGGTAAAACAATGCGCAAACAGCGCAAAGGCACGGATTTTTCCGGCCGGAAGGTCAAGCCGCGCCGCCAGCCTTGCACCGTGCGCGCCATCAAATTCCAGTTTCAACGGTCGATTTGCCATGCGTTCGCCCTCCAGCTAGCGCCCTTTAGAATGATCGCGCCAGAGGTAGGCACGAACTCATGTCATACAAGTCACGGCTTGGTGTGAACCCTGTGAAAACGTCCTGCCGCGTTTCACGGCAGGGGAACCGTGCCTCAGGCAAATTCCTTGAACGTCTCAAGCGCGGCACGGTCGTATCCCTGCGACGCGGTCCAGAGCTGTCGCGTATAGTCGTGACGGACATTTCCGGAGCGCATCTGCTCTTCGCTCATTTCCTCGACAACCTCGCCGCGATTCATGACGGCAATCCGGCTGCAAAGATGGCCGACGACGGCAAGGTCGTGGCTCACCATGATGTAGGTGAGCCCGTGGGTTTTGCGCAGCGCCGAGAGCAGATTGAGGATCTCTGCCTGAACCGACACATCCAGTGCACTGGTCGGTTCATCAAGCAGGATCACCCTGGGTTCGAGGATCAGGGCGCGGGCGATGGCCACACGCTGACGCTGGCCGCCGGAAAGCTGGTGCGGATACCGAAACCGGAACTCCGGCCCGAGCCCCACCTCCTTCAGAATTTTCAGGACGCGGTCTTCGCGGTTCTTGAGCCCATGGATGATCAGCGGTTCGCTCAGCGTGTCGTCGACGGTCCTGCGCGGATGAAGCGACCCGTAAGGGTCCTGAAATACCATCTGCATGTGTTTGCGCGACGATACGGACCTTTTGGCCTTGAGTGGTTCACCCGCGATCCGGATGGTGCCTGTCCAGTGGGAATAGATCCCGACCATGGCGCGCAAAACGGTCGACTTTCCGGAACCCGATTCACCGACGATGCCGTAGCTTTCGCCTTCGGCGACGCTCAGATTGACATTCGTGACGGCTGCGATCTGGGACTTTCCCGAGCCGAACACAATGCCGAGGTTTTCAATGTCGATCATCGTGCACCCGCCTCCCCTGCGATGTCCTGTGTCTCATCGAGCCACGTGGGGTCGCGTTTGAGAACGGGCAGATCATCGTGTTTGCCGTCAAGCCGCGGAAGGCAGTTCAAAAGGCCCTTGGTGTAGGGGTGTTGCGCGCGATCCAGATGTTTGGCATCGAGCGTTTCCATGATGCGCCCGCCATACATGACCAGCACGCGATCGCAAAAGCTGGAGACCAGATTGAGATCGTGGCTGATCAGCACCAGTCCCATGCCTCGTTCGCGCACCATATCGTCCAGAAGCGAGAGAACCTGCATCTGTACCGTCACATCAAGCGCGGATGTCGGCTCATCGGCAATCATCACCTTTGGATTGGTAATCAGCATCATCGCGATCATGATGCGCTGCCCCATGCCCCCGGACACCTGGTGCGGATAGAGCGAATAGACTTTCTCAGGTTCGCGTATGCGAACCGTCTCAAGCATTGCAAGCGCCCTTTTCCTGGCTTCCGGGCGGGAGACGTTTTCGTGACGACGGCACGATTCGGCGATTTGGGTGCCAACCGTCAGAACCGGGTTCAGGGAGTATTTCGGGTCCTGCATGATCATGGAAATCTGCGACCCGCGGATGCTACGCATTGTTTTCGCGCCGGCCTTCATCAGGTCCATGCCGTCAAACATCATGTGGCTCGCCTCGATGGACCCGTTGCCGGCGGTCAGGCGCAAGAGAGCGCGGCCGGTCTGCGACTTGCCGGACCCGGATTCACCAACGATCCCGAGCCGTTCGCGCCCGAGATCGAAGCTCACGCCGCGGACCGCGTGGACAGGTCCTTTCGGCGTCGAGAACCGGACGTGGAGATCGCGCACGGAGATCAGAGGGTCTTCGTTGGGATCGTCTGGCTGAAAACCGGTCATTTTGATCTCGTTCACCGTCAATGCCCTCCCGAACTGCGCGGGTCGAGCACGTCGCGAAGGCCATCGCCGAGCAGATTGAAGCCAAGCGATACGACAAGAATAGCAATACCTGGGATTGTCGGAACCCACCACTGATCAAGAAGGTAGTCCCGGCCGGATGCAATCATGGCCCCCCATTCGGCAAGTGGCGGCTGCGCTCCAAGTCCGAGGAAGCCAAGCCCTGCTGCCGTCAGGATGATGCCGGCCATGTCGAGGGTCAGCCGGACGATTGTCGATGACAGGCACATGGGCATGATGTGCGCGAACAGGACCCTGATCCGGGAGGCTCCCATGATTTGCGCGGCCATGATGTATTCGCTGTTGCGCAGGGTCAGCGTCTCGGCACGGGCAAGCCGCGCATAAGGCGACCAGGTTGTCAGGGCGATCGCAAGGACGGCATTTTCCAGACCCGGCCCGAGAACCGCAACGAATGCGAGGGCGAGGATCAGGCGCGGAAACGCCAGAAAAATGTCGGTGATGCGCATCAGCGTGGCATCGACCGCACCGCCCAGAAGTCCCGCAGTCGTGCCGATAATCAGCCCGATGGGCATTACGATGATGGACACGAGGAAAATGATGTAGAGCGTGACCCGCGAGCCCCAGACGATGCGCGCGAAAATGTCCCTGCCGAGTTCGTCCGTGCCGAACCAATGTTCGGCGCTTGGCGGTGCCAGACGATTGGCCAGATCCTGTGTGGTCCCATCGCCGCCGGCGATCAGAGGCGCGAACAGCGCGACAAGACACAGGAAGAGAACAATTGCCAACCCGAGCATCGCAATCGGATTGGAACGGAACGACATCCAGCCGATATAGGCGCGCTGGCATTTTGCCTGGAAGGCATTCTTCGGCGAGTCGGCGAGCAGCCAGGACGTCGAGCCGGATTTCTGATCAAGCGCTGAGTCCGACATCATTTCGCCCTCGGGTCGACGATCCGGTAGAGCATATCGGACAGCATGTTGATGAAGACGAACGAGATCCCGACAACCAGCGTGCCGCCAATCACGGCGTTCATGTCGGCGTTGAACAGGGAATTGGTGATGTACTGGCCAATGCCGGGCCATGCAAAGACGGTTTCCGTCAGCACCGAGCCTTCCAGAAGACTGGCATAGGTCAGGCCGATGATCGTGATGAGCTGAACGAGAACGTTCCGGAACGCGTGATACCAGATGACGGTTCCCTCGCGCAGACCTTTGACCCGGGCGGTCAGGACATATTCCTGATTGAGCTGATCCAGCATGAAGGAGCGGGTCATGCGAGCGATATAGGCGAGTGAATAGATGGCAAGCATCGAAGCCGGCAGGATCACGTGCGACAGGGCGTTGTGGAAGACATCCCACTCACCGGCAATCGCGGCATCGATCATGATGACGCCTGTGACCGGATCAACGATACCGTCATAGAAGAAGTCGATCCGTCCCGGTCCGGCGACCCAGTCCAGCTTTGCGTAGAAGATCAGCAGGGCGACCATGCCCAGCCAGAAAATCGGAATCGAGTGCCCGAGCAGTCCGACAACGCGGACGAAATGATCGATCAGGGTTCCCTGGCGAACGGCCGCCAGCACACCGGCCGGGACACCGATGATCACGCCGGCGACTGTTGCAATGGTCGCCAGTTCCAGCGTTGCAGGGAAGAAGCGCTTGATGTCCTCGAGCACCGGTTGCCCGGTCATGACCGAACTTCCGAAATCGCCGCGCAGGATATCTCCCAGAAAGATCAGGTATTGCTGCCAGATCGGCTTGTCGAGGCCGAGCTGCAGATACATGGCATCATAGACTTCCTTCGAAGCCCGGTCGCCGACGATAGCGACAACGGGGTCGTTGGGCATGATGCGACCGATGATGAAGGTGATTGCGGTCAGACCGATGAAGGTCAGGAGCAGCATGACAATGCCGCCACCGATCTTTTTTGCCACGCCCAGATACGGCTTGAAATCCACCGTGGAGCGCTGCATTGCGGAACTGTCGCTCATTGAGAACGAAACCCCCGGTTGTTCCTGCTTGTCCACACGAAGCCGCGCTTCCTCATCGGAGTGATGCGGAAGCGCGGTTCATCCCGAATGCGGCTGACTGCTCGGTTCAAGACAACCGGTAGCCAGCTGATCCAGCTTATTTTGTAACGGTCTTGTAGAAGGCCTGATCCGACGTCACGCCATTGACGAAGCCATCGACATTGGCCCGTTTTCCGTAGGTGCCAATCGCCTGGAACATGATCGTGAAGGGGGAGTCCTCCTGCACCATCTTCTGCAGCTTGGCGTAGATTTCCTCACGCACTTCCGGATCGGATTCCGCGGCTGCCTGGTCCGTCAGTTCCGTCAGACCGTCTGCCGGCCAGGCATTGCGCCAGGTCAGTTTGCCGGTCAGCTTGGCTTCGAAGTCATTGTTCGGATTGTGGGCAAATGCATCGGCATTCGAATGCGGATCGGAATAGTCCGGGCCCCAGCGCGCAACGATCAGCTCATGCTTGCGTGCACGGTATTTTGGCCAAAGCGTTGCGCCATCCGACAGGATGATTTCGGAATCGATGCCCAGCTCCTTCAGGCTGGCCTGCACGCTCTGGGCCACTTCGGTGAAGGGTGACTTGTTGAGCGTATCGATGGTGATCTTGGTGTCGCCATCGAGGCCGGCATCGGCGATCAGGGCCTTGGCCTTGTCCATGTTGTAGCTGTAGGGCGTGTCCGTTGCGGCAGCCCACATGCCGGACGGCCAGAAGTTCTGATGGATTTTGTACTGACCATCGAGGAACGAGCCGACCATGCCGTCGTAATCAACCATGTATTTCAGGGCTTCTCGCACTTCTGGCTTGGACAGGACCGGATGCTCCATGTTGCTCGCCAGATACATCAGATATCCCTTGGGATAGCTCTCAGCCGAGACGTCCTCGTTGCCGGACAGGCCCTTCAGCTGGTCGGCGGTCAGTTCCATCGCGGCATCGACATCGCCCTTTTCCAGAAGGAGACGTTGTGCGGACGGTTCCGCGACGTGGCGGATGACGACGCGGTTCATGGCCGGTTTGCCCTGACGGTAGCCGTCAAAGGCTTCCAGCATGACGACTTCGTTGGCTTTCCAGGTTTTCAGCTTGTAGGGGCCGGAGCCCGCCGAGTTGTCCTTCAGCCAGGCGTAACCCATATCGCCGTCGACTTCGTGGCTCTGCACTTCCTTCATGTCGACGATGGAGGCAACGCTGGAAGACAACAGGTTCAGCACGAGCGCGGGCGAGAGGTCCGCAAGGATGTTGATCTCGACCGTACCGTCGTCAACAGCCACGACGGCATCGTCAACATTGTCAGCCGTCCAGCCGATCTGCTTGATGATGAAGGCCGGCGTCTTGTCCAGCTTGACGGCCCGGCTCAGGGAATAGGCCACATCGGCGGCGGTCACCGGATTTCCGGAATGGAAGGTTAGTCCGGGGCGCAGTTTGACGGTGATTTTCTTGCCGTCTTCGGAAAACTCGTAGGATTCCGCGATGCCGCCGACGAGCTTGGTCAGGTCGTCAGGCTCGAACAGGAACAGGCGCTCGTAGATGTTCGCGACGATCCGGCTGCCGGTGAATTCAAAACACTCGGCAGGATCGAGCGTGATGGCGTCAGCGGTGTTTCGGGCAATCACGAAAGTGTCGGCCGGTGTTTCGGCAATCGCCGGAAAGGCGACGGATGTTGCAAGCAATGCTGCGAGTGAAAGACTTTTCAATGGCGTTGTGAAGTTCACGATCATTCCCCCTCTGGAACAAAACGAATGGGATGGAGCCGGAAACCCCGGCGGGATCGTGTGCGGTCGCGCTTCGTTAATCGAGCGCTGTTTCCACACCTGAACCAGAAGCTTAAACCGGCTGGTTGAATTCAACCAACAGTCTTGTTATGCAAATTTTGCATAGTTATTCATACTGCTCACTTATTCGGCAACTTCCCTTAAGGAATGATGGAGTGGACACCAATTGGCTGGCAGACTTTCTGGTCCTGAGCAATCGCGGGAACTTTTCCCAGGCTGCGGATGAAAGAAACATCACCCAATCGGCCTTCAGCCGCAGGATCAAGGCACTTGAAACCTGGCTTGGCACCGAATTGTTCGACAGGAGCAGCTACCCGGTCACGCTGACGCCGGAAGGTCAGACCTTCCACGCGACGGCTCAAAATGTGCTCAGGGAACTGGAACTCAACCGGGTTGAGTTTCAACGGCGCAATTCCGGAACGACGCCGGATATCCGGCTGGCGGCCTCGACCTCACTCGCTCTCAGTTTCGTTCCTGAATGGCTGCAACAGATCAAGGATGCTTGCGGCGGTTTTTCAGTGTCGCTGGATACGTATGACTTCTACGAAATGATCGAACTGCTCGGCGATCGGAAGATGGATCTGGTGGTGCTTTATTCTAAACCAGAGGTACCGGCATTTTTTGAGCATCAGGCCTTTGAGGCGATCAAACTGGGCGAAGACACTATGCATCTTTGTACTGCCCTTGATGCAGAAGGACGGCCCGCGTTCGACGTCGACAACCCGCCGCGCAGCGGACTTGAATATATCGGATATGGTCAGACCGGCTATTTTTCGAAGGTCGAGGACCTGCTCTTTTCAACGATGACCGCTCAGGATCCGCAGTTCGTCTGCACTTCGCAAAGCGGAACCTGCGAGTTCATGAAGCGCCTTGCTTTGATGGATCAGAAAATGATCTGGCTTCCGGCCTGCAGTGCCTATGAAGGCGTCAAGTCAGGGCAATTCGCGCTGGCGGGCAACGGCAAGTATGACACCAATCTCGACATCTGGGTCTACCGGAACCGGGATACCTCCTCCGCACTTGTCGAGACGATTTGGGCGCATCTCCTGAAAGATCCGTGCACCAGTCACCTGGAACGGTTTCAGCTCAGGCAGACATGAACGCCGGCGGCCGTCGTTGAAGCCCATAAGGGCTCGAGCACTTTTGAGTGCCTATCCCTCGCCGGCCCGTCCCTCTTTTCAAGCAGCGCTTGCAACCGATCTTCTTCGCTCACCGAGAGCCTGGCAGAGCCTGCTGTGGCCATCTGGGACCCGCGTCCGGACCTGTTCCGGAAGGCAAAAAGACCGGCTTCAGGACCGTAGTATCTTCTTTGTTGAATTCACCGCATTGGCAATCCGGGTGTAATGCACTTTCCGCTTCTTGGAGTTCCCGGCCGAGCGAAGCAGTTGTGTTGCCGCCTCCTCGATGATTTTGGTGGCCTGTTGATTGGCACTGCGCAGCGCATCCCGTTTCACGGCGCGATAGGACTTGTTGCCCAGCTTGGCCTTTTCGGCATTTCTGTCCTGGTTCTTGCGGACAATCCCCTTGAGCTGGCGGGAGACTTTGCGCAACTGGGATGTCGCCGCAGCGTAGTCCGGCCTGTTGCCGGCAACACCGGCAGCCTGCGCGTAAGCTTCGCCCAGGCAGTCCAGGCGGTAAACAACCTGCAACCTGTTGCATCGGTCGGTTCCACGCTGAAGCTGAAGGACAATGGCCCGGGTGATGTCGTCCGCGAACGCAATCTGCAACTCGTCAGGAACACTCGGCCGCCCGACAGTACTTGAAGGCACCTGCTGCGCTGGAAAGAGGTCAACCACCATATTGGTCTGCGGGACCTGATCCACCAGTTCGCCACGCGCCGCAAGTGCGGCACCCGGATTTGAGAAAACCGCACCCAATCCAATGCTTGCCGCCAAAACAACTTTATAAACACAATCAAACATCACACCCTCCGAAAACCGGATTATTCGGCCAAAATTGCCGTTATATTGATACAGCCGGGGAACACCCCTTGGCCGCACCTTACTCAGAAAGGCCATATGCCTTTCTTAGACCGCGTCTTGTCTGCGGTCCGAATTGACCGTCGATGGCCCCTTCATAAAATGCTCTTTCAGAAAGCTGTGCTTGAAGCGCCCTGCGTGTGCCTTGCTTGAACATCGTCGGGCTCTCGGACAGCAAGTCCAGAACCTGCTCGTTTCCGGTCCTGAGCGCCTGGTACAAGTAGTTTGCAGCGTCCTGCAGACTTCTGCCTTCGACAACGCCATCGTCTATGAGCGCCGCAAAATTGAACATTGCTTCCGGGTGTCGCAAGTCGGCCGCCCGTTCAAAAAACTCAATTCCCTTCTGCGGATCACGGGGGACGCCGAGGCTGCCCTGATAGTGCAAAAAGCCCAGGTCGTTGATCGCGTCGGCGAAATCCTCGTCCGCCGAGCGGCGAAACAGCTCAAGCGCCCGCTCAACATCCTGGTCGACGCCGATGCCCTGTTCATAAAGACGCGCCAGCTCGAACATCGCCTCAGGATCGCCCGCGTCGACCGCCTTGTTCAGAAGACCGACCGCACTGCTCGGGTCGTACCTGTCTTCGTTCGGGTTCAACCGCATGTAGGCCAAACCCTTCAGGGCTCTGACATCCCCAAGATCCGCCAGGCTCACAAGCTGGTTTTCCTGGTCCACCTCAAGCTTTGCCCACGCGTTCTTGCGGTCCTTTGCCTCGAGCGCGTTTACGGTCTGGTTCTGCCCGGCAAGGAAATAAGGTTCACCGGACAAGGAACCGTAGGTGTATGGTTCCTGGTAGTTGTTGGTGGCCTTGAGGACCGTGTCGCGAATGCGCCTGAATGCCAGCCCGATTTCCAAGTCCCTGGTCAAAAGCGTATCGGAAAGAGCCAGCGCGAACGGGCTGTTTGCCCCCGTGCCATCCAAAGCGATCGCGCCTGCTTTTGCGGCGTAAGCGACCAGCGTGCCGCGCTCCGGAGAAGCTGGGGCCAGTCCATTGGAAATCGCAGGATTGTCGAGCGCCACGACCTCAACGCCTTCGTTTTTCGCGAAAGGATCATTGCGGCAGGAATCCAGGATTATAATCCGCAGTTGCCGCGCCTTGTCGACGGCAGCCAGTATCTCGTTCAGGGAAATGGAGGTCTGTGCAACGTCCTGCCGCGAGACAGCGTCAGAATCCGCCGGGATCAGAAAATTCTGTCCGCCAACCTCAACGCCGTGCCCCGCGAAGTAGACAAGAGCGACATCCGCCGTCTCTGCCTCAAAGGCGAATTGCTCAAGTTGGGTACGAAACTCGTTCAAACCGACATTGTAGTGCTCGACGACCTCGAACTGCAGCGACTTGAGCGTTTTTGAAATCAGTTCCCCGTCCCGGATCGTGTTGTCCAGTTTGGGCACGCTTGCGTAGTTGGCAATTCCGACGACCAGGGCCAGCCGCTTTTCCGGAAACGCTTGTGACGCCGCCGGGGCTGCCGTCGACAAAGACGCCAGCAAGACGATCCATAGGACCAGACACATTGTCAATGGTCCCGGAAAAGAGCGGTGCGAAAGCTCGCGCAGTCCCCAACCCGGCATGCGGCCTACCATACCTGTTCAATCGTTCGAACCCTGGCATGATTCTCTGGAAACCGATCTGAATCAAGCCTGACAGCACAGCCGATCAGGCGTTTTCATCGCGATCCAAAAGCTTTTTGAGACGTTCTTCTTCTTCAGCGGAGAGCTTTGCCGAAGAGGGCGCGGCCAAGAGCTCATTGCGTTTCGATCTGCTTCGAAGTGCGAGCGTGATTGCCAAAAGACCTGCCAGAAGCGCCACAGGCCCTGCCGCCCAGAGGAAGATCGTGTGCCAGGCAAACCGGGGCTTCAGCAAAACAAATTCGCCGTAGCGGGAAACCAGGTAGTCAATGACCTCGCCATCACTGTCTCCAGCCACCAGACGTTCGCGGACCAGAACACGCAAATCCTTGGCCAATGGAGCGTCGCTGTCGTCGATGGACTGGTTCTGGCACACCATGCAGCGCAGTTCCGCCGAAAGGGCTCGGGCACGGGATTCGAGCGCCGGATCATCCAGCACCTCGTCAGGCGTCACCGCAAGGGCTTGTGTCGTCAGCAGCGCGAGCGCCAGCACCAGGCTTGTCAGCAAAGACCGGATCATTGCCCTACTCCGCTGGCGCGGCCTGGGCCGTCTTCCGACGCGCCGCTGGCTTGGGGGCACCGATGCGAAGCCGGCGATCCGCCATTGAGAACACCGCTCCGAACGACATGATCACACAACCGATCCAGATCAGCGTGATCAGGGGCTTGAAGTAGACGCGCACGTCGATTGCGCCGTCACCCCGGCTTTCGCCCATGGACAGATAGAGCTGCGAGAACCCGATCGTATGGATCCCTGCCTCCGTCGTCGGCATCTGACGCGCAGTATAGATACGTTTCGAAGGGTCCAGTTCAGTCACGAGAGCGCCAGCCTGGCGTATGGTAAAATGACCCACTTCCTCGGTGTAGTTCGGGCCGCGGCGCGGGGCAGCGCCGTCGAATGTCACTTCGTACCCGGCAAGTTGAACCGTATCTCCAGGGCGCATTGTCACGATATGCTCTTCCTGAAATGCGGAGGCCGTGACGATGCCAAGAACCGTGACACCGACGCCGAAGTGGGCGGTAGCCGTTCCCCATGCCGAGCCGGGCAGCCCGACCAGGCGCGAGAAGGCGCGTTTGGGGCCGATTTCGAACGCTTTCACGCGCGTCACGATTTCAGAAACCGCGCCGGCCATGACCCAGACGGCCAACCCGACACCAAGCGGCGCAAGTACCTTTTCCATGCCCCACGCCCAGAAAGTCACAAGCGTGAACAAGAGCGCCAGGCCAAAGGCGGCATAGAGACGCTGACTGGCGGCAAGCAGGTCTCCCCGTTTCCACGACAGGATCGGACCGAAGGGAACTGCCAGCAGCAGCGGTATCATCAGCGGCCCGAATGTCAGATTGAAGAAGGGTGCGCCAACCGAAATCTTTTCGCCCGTGACGGCATCAAGGGCGAGCGGATAGAGCGTGCCGACCAGAACCGCAGCACAGGCGGCGGTCAAAAAGAGATTGTTGAGAACCAGGCCGCCTTCGCGGCTGATGGGCGCAAACAGGCCACCCTGTTTGAGCATGGGCGCGCGCCACGCATAAAGCGCCAGCGACCCGCCGATGAAGAAGCACAACAGCCCCAGAATGAAGACACCCCGGGCCGGGTCTGTCGCAAAGGCATGAACGGATGTCAGAACGCCGGAGCGAACAAGGAACGTACCGAGCAGCGACAGGGAAAATGTGAAGATCGCCAGAAGCACCGTCCAAACCTTCAAGGCTTCCCGCTTTTCCATGACAATGGCCGAATGTAGCAGGGCTGTTCCGGCAAGCCAGGGCATGAAGCTGGCGTTTTCAACCGGATCCCAGAACCACCAGCCGCCCCAGCCGAGTTCGTAGTAGGCCCAGTAGGATCCCATCGCGATGCCGAGCGTCAGGAAGCACCAGGCCAGCAGCGTCCAGGGCCTGACCCAGCGCGCCCAGGCGGCGTCCGTGCGCCCGAGGATCAGCGCGGCAACGGCGAACGAGAACGTTATCGAGAAGCCAACATAGCCGACGTAAAGAAGCGGCGGGTGGATTGCCAGCCCGATATCCTGAAGAATGGGATTGAGATCCGCGCCTTCCAACGGCGGATTGACGACCCGCGTGAACGGATTTGAGGTTGCCAGCAGAAACAGGATGAACCCGGCAGAGACCCAGGCCTGAACGGCAAGGGTCGCCGCTTTGAGGTCCTTGGGAAGGTTGCCGCCGAAGAGGCCCACAAGAGCTCCGAAGAACACAAGAATGAGTATCCAGAGCAACATGGAGCCTTCATGATTGCCCCAGACGCCTGTGAACTTATAAAGCAGCGGCTTTGCGGAATGGGAATTTTGCAGAACATTCAGGACGGAAAAGTCCGAATTCAGATAGGCAATGGTCAAGACGACGAACGAAATCAGCACCAGCACGAACGTCGTTACAGACGCCGGTGGCGCGATCGCCATCAACCTTTCGTCACCCGACAACGCCCCCCACAAGGGCAGCACACACTGGACAAGTGTCAGCGCAAAGGCCAGCACGAGTGCATAATGTCCCAATTCAACGATCATCGTCGCGTCCCGTCTTCCCTAAACGGCAAAAACCTCTAGTTGGTTTCTCCCTCGCCGCCTTGCCAATGGCCCTGGTCCTTCAAAGCCTCGGCAACCTCCTTCGGCATGTAGTTCTCGTCGTGTTTTGCCAGCACGCTGTCCGCGACGAAGGTCCCATCCGGTCCGATGATGCCTTCGGTCACGACACCCTGACCTTCCCGGAAAAGATCCGGTAGTATTCCTTTATAGGTAACGGCAACGACGTTCGCCATGTCGGTCACGCGAAAACTGACCTCGGCATTATCCGCCCTCACCACCGAGCCTTCCTCAACCAGTCCGCCGAGCCGGATACGCTGGCCGGCCGGAATGGATTTTTCCGTGATGTCGGTCGGGCTCTGGAAAAACACAATCTGATCGTTCAAGGCAAACAGGATCAGCGCAAGCGCCACGGCCAGGACCGCGCCAGCCGATCCAATCAGGGTCAACCTTCTTTGCTTCCGTGTCATTTCTTTCTTCCGTTTTGCGTCTGGCCGGCACTCGTATTTGCCGGTCACGTCCAATGTTTCAGGACCCGCTTAACCCAAGAGAGCTGGCCGCGTCCTTGATCAGGGACAATTCTGCCGGATTGTCCGCATAGGCGGCCTGTGCTGCTGCCAGGGTTTCTTCAGCCTTCTGTTGTTCACCAAGCACAACGTAAGCTCTCATCAGCTGGTTCCATTCACCAACGCTGCCTCCCTCTGCAGCTAATCGTTCGGCCAATCCACTCACCATCGACTGGATCATCTCCTGACGGTCTTCGGCGGACATGCCCTGCGATGCGGCAATGTCTGCCTCGGACGGACCCGGAGCGGGCGCTGCCTGCTCCAGTGGCGTCCCCTTGAGTTGCGCGAGTTGCTGGCGTGCGACATTGACCCAGGGCGCGTTTTCATCCGCTCCGTCCAGAAGGCTCTCCCACGCTTCGATGGCGGCCTCCGCGTCGCCCTCCTGGCTCAGCGCGATGGCAAGGAAAAAACGCGGCTTGACGGCGGACGCTTCCAAAGCAACGGCCTGCTCGAAAGCCTGCCGTGCATCAGCGGTGACAAGACCCTGATTGGCCATTGTGAGCGCTTCGCCCAATTCCGTCAGCCAGTCCTGCCTCGGCCCCAGGATACGAAGCGCGTTCGCATAGGCCCGCGCGGACAATTGCGGTTGGCCTCTGTTCATGTAGACGGGCGCAATCACTGCCCAGCCTTGGCCATCTTCCGGGTTTTCCGCCAAGTGCTGCTCAACCCGTGCCACCAGCACGTCAACCGACTGCTCTTCGGCGGGGGCATTCAAGCGTGCAAACAGTGGCTGGTCCGGTTCGTCAGGCGACCCGAGCGCAAGATAGATACCAAGTGAGAACAGCGGCAACGCGATGAGCGCAAAAACCTGGGCAATCTTCAAGCGCGCCCCGGATGCGCCACCGCCACCTTGTGTTGCGTTCTTCTCATGCGCTGCCAGCAGGCGGCGTGCAACTTCGGTTCTGGCGGCTTCAGCGGCGTCGGGTTCAATGAGACCCCGATCCAGCTCGCTGTCGATGGCGGCGAGCTGTTCCTTGTAGACTTCCTCGTCGGCGTTGCCGGTCACGCCTTCTTGCGAACGCCCTGCCCGTGACAGGGGAACGAGAATGGACAACGCTGCAACGACCGTCAGGATCGCAAGTAAAATCCAGAATATCATGAGCGCACTATAGACAGCGCAAACGGGGCAATTGCAAGACGATGAAGCTGTGACGGGCGGTCGCGGCGCTCACGTTCGCGTTGGAGAAAATTCCAGCAATGGAGCGCCTGCGTTCCTATCTGCGCCCGAGCGCGCTGGAAACCAGCTTGCGTTCCGGGGCGGGTTCGCTGGAGGTGTCCTTGTTGGTCGCCTTGGCAATGGCCGCCTGTCTGCTGCGACGGAGCTGGGCGGCGTAATCTGCGCCGAAATAGATATCCGACAACATGATGGCGACATCGACAGCTGCCAACTGTGCGTCCATCTGCTGTCCACGCGTCTTTCCAAGATCCGTGATCAGCGATCTCGTTACAATTTCCAGCGTCTGTTCAACGGTTTGGCGCGTTTGCTTGCCAATCTCGTTGACCGCAAATGTCTCAGAAGCATTGCGCGCCATGGTGACGACGCGCAAGGTCCGGACCGCCTCGTCGACCGCAGCCTGGTCCTTTCTGAGCTGCCCGTCGCTGTCGAATTTCGGCACCTGAAGCGCGCGGCGGATCGCACCATGCGCGTTCTTCAGTTCCTGCGTTACTTCCCCGGAAATGCTGCGTTTGGTATCAGCGAGCCGTTGATGCCACCGGCCGGTCACGGTCAGGTCCATGTCCCGCTCCACCCCGCGCACGAGCGTGTGGTATTCCGAAAGCGCCTGGGAAAACGCGACCGGGTCCGGATTGTTGTGACGATGATCGAGCGCCAGGATCTGGAGGCGTTCCGCTTCACTCATCACGACGTCCACCAAAGGAGCGAACTGAGAGTCGGCAATGACCTTGGGGTCAGTGTCGCCGACGAGCCGACCGGCAAATGCACAAAGCGCGGACGGCGCTTCGGCGCGCTCGACGAGTGCTGCCGCGATCAGCGGCAGATGATCCGGAAACCGCGCGGAGCACTTGTCGACCAGGCGCAAAACATCGTGGTCCTGCTTCAGCCGGTGCTCGTTGATCCGCTCGGGGATATTCTGCAAAAACGGCACGAGCCACCTTTCGGCGGCAAAAATCTTCTGAATGTCCCTGAGTTCGGCAATGCCGCGCTCGCCGCCAAGCTCGATGCCGATGCGGCGACGTTCCTTGTCGGATATTTCGCTCTTGTGAAGCTGTTCACCGATGGCCTCGACCGCACGGGTTCTCAGAGCCTGTATCAGTGCATCAACCCGTTCGCCGCTGACATGTGCATTGCCGGCCTGATCAAGCACTGTCTTGACTTCGTTGGCGATCACGTCCCGGCTGAGCCATTTCCAGACCCGGTCAAGCATGACCCGGTTGATCCGGCCCTCCTGCCGCATTGACAGGGTTTCGTTGATCAGGAAGTCATTAAGCGGAGAAAAGAAAATCCTTTGCACCTGCGCGCGGCGAAATTCTCCGCCGGGGGTGTCGAGCGCACCCGGTTGCGGTTTGCGCATCAGGGCGACGGCTGCGGTCAGGATCAAGTTGAGATGTGGATCCTGCTTGTCTTGCCCCTTGGCCTTTTCCAAATTGCTGACCAGAGCCTCGACCGCCTTTGGGCTGAGACTGCTCAAGTAAGTCTTAATTTTACTCTCAAGCTCGGTCGAATGGGTCATTCAATGGGTCAGCACGGCAATCCGAATCCGACCGATAATACCGGCACAAGGATTAAGCAATTGTTGAGAGTAAACGCAACGTTATCAACGCGCTTTTGCCGGGCGCGGATTACCCGATGACCATCCAGTCACCCCGGCCGGACTCACAGGCGGTCCCGCGTGCCTGCAAGGTGCGCCCCTGCAAGACCATCTCATGCGTAAATTCGCGGCACTTGGTATCGTTGACGGTATAGACAGGGCCAGGCCGGACCTGGCCGCTACGGCCGGTGCGGTCATTCTGCCAGGCAACGGACACGCCAAGACCACGAGACCGCAAAGCCCTGCGTTGCGCATCTTCCGCGGCACGGCGATCGGAGGGATCCAATGCCTCTCCGAACTCATTGTTCACCAGTACGGAAATCGCGGTGTTGGCTTCCGATCCGGCGACGTCTGCGTTCGGATCTCCGAAAAACGATCCAAAACCACTCGGACTGTTCCCACCGGACGTCATGGAGCATCCTGCCAGAACTGCAGCAAGGGCAACACATGTGGCATGGCGAAGACGCATGCTGGAAAGCTCCCAAGGGTATGAAGATCGGTTTAAACCCGCAGATGAATCAGTGATATTTTCAATTTGTGGCCGAACTTGGCCACAACCGTTTCTTTTTGCGTTTCTATCTGTCTTCAGAATAGCACGTTATGCGGGTCCGGTCCTGCCTCACTTCGCGGCAATAAACCGGCATCCGAGGCTGTATCCTCAAAAACTAGGCCCGCATGAGCGCCGGAAGGACAAGTCTGGCTTTCAGTCCGCCGAGCGCTGATCCGTCGAGCTCCAGAGATCCGCCGTAAAGGGCTGCAAGATCGGCAACAATTGACAGGCCAAGTCCCGTACCCGGAACTGTTTCGTCCAGCCGCCTGCCCCTCTTGACTGCCTCTGCACGCTCTTCAGGAGACAATCCGGGACCGTCATCTTCAACCGTGACAGCGAACATTTCGCGGTTTGTCGCCGGGTCGTCCAGCGGCACCAGGTTGACCGAAACCTTCGACGTTGCCCATTTGCAGGCATTGTCGATCAGGTTGCCGCTCATTTCCTCCAGATCCTGGCTTTCACCCCGAAACCGGATATCGCCGCTCTGCTCAAAACCGACGGATACACCCTTGTCCTGATAGATTTTTCCCATCGCACGAATCAGTCTTGCCATGACGGGTTCCGTCTCACAGGACACCCCGATGACCCTGCGCTGCGCTGCCATGCGTGCTCGTTCCAGGTGGTGCTGGATCTGGGTGGACATGATGGCGGCCTGCTCGGTTACCTTGTCAGCGAGAGGGCCTTCGGCAGCACGGGCTTCGTTGGAAATGACGGACAGCGGCGTTTTCAGACCATGCGCCAGGTTGCCCACATGGGTTCGCGCCCGCTCGACGATTTCCTTGTTCGACACGATCAGCGCGTTTAGCTCAACGGCCAACGGAGCGATTTCGCGCGGCAGCGCTTCGTCGATGCGTTCCGCCTCGCCAAGACGGACCGCCGAAAGGGAAGACCTTAGCCTGGACAGAGGTTTCAAACCGACGCGCACCTGCAGGAAAATCGCCAGGATAAGCCCAAGACCGACGATGCAAAGCGTCAGCGTGACCATCCGTGAGAACTCGGTAACGTCCGCCCAGAATCCGGCAGTCGCGGCCCCCACTGCGATCACGTAGGCAACGTCTCCAATAGATATCCGCTGCTGAAGCACGCGAATTTCGTCTCCGGTCGGTCCGGTGATGAACCCTACACTGCTATCGCCGTTGCCGATGGGAGGCGTGTTCAGCGGGTCGCCGACGAGCGACTCGGAAGCATATAGAATACTTGGGCTGTCGGCTCGGCGGACAGTCCAATACCAGCCAGAGAGCGGCAGCGAAAACCGCGGATCCCCGCGATATGCCGGCGCCTTTACCGGTTGCACGACCGGGTCCGCATCGGCATTTGCGCCCGCCTCGAGCATTTCCGAGATCAAGGCCTTGATGTGGATTTCAAGCTGGGCATCGAAAGCGCGCTCGCTGGCGCGCTGATAGAGGCTTACGAGAAAGACACCGGCGAATGCCAGCGCAACCGTAGACCAGACCGCCGCGACGACAACCAGTCTGGCAGCAAGCGAGCGTTGCGGCTTGCCCGGCGGATGTGCATCTGTCTCGACACCGGTTTCACTCGTCACCGGCAGCTCCAAGTCGGTAGCCGAGACCTCTGATTGTTTCAATCAGGTCTGAGCCGATTTTCTTGCGCAGCCTGCCGACGAACACTTCCACTGTGTTGGAATCCCGGTCGAAGTCCTGATCGTAAAGATGCTCGGTGAGTTCGGTTCTTGAAATCACCTTGCCCTGATGGTGAAGCAGATAGGACAAAAGCCGGTACTCATGGGAGGTCAGCTTGACCGGATTGCCGTCAACGGTCACGCGCCCTGCCCGCAAATCCAGTCGCACCGGACCACAAGTCAGCTCGTTGGATGCGTGGCCAGCCGCTCTCCTCACCAATGCCCGAACACGGGCAAGGACTTCTTCCATGTGGAAAGGCTTGGCGACGTAGTCGTCCGCGCCAGCGTCAATGCCGGCCACCTTGTCGGACCAGCGATCGCGCGCGGTTAAGATCAGCACAGGCATCGTGCGCCCGTCCCGTCGCCAGTTCTCCAGCACCGACAGGCCGTCAAGCGTCGGCAGACCAAGATCGAGAACGACGGCGTCATAAGGTTCCGTATCACCGAGAAAGTGGCCGTCTTCCCCATCGGCAGCACTGTCAACAACGTAGCCGGCTTCTTCCAGCGCAGCGACAAGCTGACGGTTCAAATCGGTATCATCTTCGACAACGAGAATTCGCATAAGAGGCAACTTCTTGATTAATCAGGCATAAAATTACGATCTGGGCGCGTTTTCCGGCCATCGCAGCGGATATATCAGTTACCGGTTGGCATTGACTGTGACCTTCGTCACCTTGCCGCCTTTCAGCACAGACAGAACATAGACATAGCCACCACCTTGCTGGCAAAGCTGCGCCTTGACTATTTCTCCTCCAGCGCGCCCTGCCACGGACCCGAGCGGGGCCGCCTTGCCGCTTGCGACCGCCTGCCTTGCCTGGGATTGGGACAAGCAAGCTGCTTCAGCCGGCATCACGGCTGCAAAGGTCAGGAGCAAAAAGGCGAAAATCTGTCTCACGAAGGCTGTTCCGGTTCTGTGTCACGCGATTGATGGTCAAGGTGTAATCAAATCTTCCTGAACGCAAGCTGAACCCGCTGTTTAGATTAAATTTGAAAACCGGATTGCCTATGCCGTGCTTAAGCTTGCTGCTAAGCTCCAGGGATGCTCAGGCACTTTGTTCGAACAAACACGGCGCTTTCGTATCCTTCTCACTCCGGCTTGAGCAAATTCTGCCGTCGAAGCGCTGCTGGCTTGAGCCTTCTTCTCGGCGGTCTTTTTCCTGCCTCTGCATCCGCCTGCTCCTTGTCGCTGGTCCTGGCTATGGATGGTTCCTCGAGCGTTGATCACATCGAACACGATCTCCAGCTGAATGGCCTGGCAGATGCCCTCAGCCATCCCGAAGTGGTGCAGGCGATCGAAGCGGTCGGCGGCATTTGGGTGATGAGTTTCGAATGGAGCGGACAAAGACAACACTTCGTACAATTCGGCTGGCAGCACCTGACGGATGCAGAAAGCGCCGAAAGCGCGGCAAGCGTTCTCAGAAAGTCCAGGCGGGGTTTCATCGGCTTCCCGACAGCGATCGGCTACGCTCTCGGGTATGCATCCGTGCAAATGAGCCGGGCACCGGAGAACTGTGCCCGCAAGGTCATCGATGTTGCCGGCGACGGCATCAACAATGACGGCTTTCCTCCCGCCAGCGCCTACAAGGCGTTCAATTTTGAAGGGATTACCGTCAATGGTCTGGTCATCGCGGACGAAGACAAGGAACCCGTTGAGTATTACCAGAGTCACGTGATCAGCGGTCCGGGCGCCTTTGTTGAAATCGCCGCTGGATATGAAGACTACGCTCGCGCCATGAAGCGCAAGCTGATCCGTGAAATCATCGGCAATGGTTACGCCTCAGCGGACTGATCCGGCAAGGTCTCTCCTGCCCGATTTCCCGCAAGGCACCCGATCGACGCATTTGCCTAGCATCTTCAAGCCTTTCGACGTCCGGCCTGAGACCGCAATTCAGCAGTAAATGCTTCGACCGGCATGCCTTCAGCCAATGCTCTCAGAAAAAGCTGTTTCTGGGTTTCGGGTGCTAGACCACCTACCGGCGGGTCCCTGTCCAGGTTCGTCGGGAACGAATATCCTTCCGCGCAGGCGGACACCGCCGCTTCCGTCAACTGACTTGTCCAGCCTTCGGACTGAACCTTCTTGAGCATTACCGGATAAAGAGCCTCGCACATAGACTGCCGATCGAGCGTTTCCATCGCACGGCAAAAGGCTGAAGACACCTGGAGCAGATTTGCCAGCCGCTGAATATCGCTGCTCCTGTTTTCACCGGCAGCGTGAAACAGCGCGGGATTGAAAAACACCGCATCGCCTTTCTTGAGCGGCAATTGCACATAAGCGCGCTCGAAAAAGTCTCTGAATGCCTCCTGTCGATAGGCCATGTAGCCGGGCCGGTACAGCTGCGAAAACGGCAGCAATTTGGTTGGTCCGCTTTCAACGGGCATATCGGTGTGAGCAACAGCGCCCTGCAACGTCATAATCGGCGAGAGATCATGCACATGCGCCGGATAACCTGCGCAGATGTCGGCGCTTTGAAAACCGAGATGATAATCCCTGTGCGCCTGTTGGGCCGCCCCGCCCGGCCGAACCAGGTTGACCTGCGAGGTCATCTGGTAGTTGGGCCCGAGCCAGGCTTCACAGACCGCAGAAATTGCGGAATTTGCGAAGCACGAGGCAAAGACGTCCGGATTTTCCAGGCAGAGTTTCTGAAGGGAATTCCAGATGCGGTCATTTGCTCCGGCGGCCGCGAAATGATCCGCGCCGCCGCCCGACGCCTCTTTTTCTTTTTCGATGATTTCAAGAAACACGGCCGTTGCCGCATCAAGTGGCGCTGTGTCCTCATAGGCGCCCTCAAGCACCAGGACACCAGCCCCGTCCTTCAGAACGCGCGCCCATTCCGACATGAGACGCCGGCGGTTGTCTGTTCCCGAGAGAACCCGCTCCAAAGCGGGCACACTATAAACCGGGATGTTGGCCTCGATGCGGTCCGCGTGCGGTACATCGGATCGGTCGAGCCGCTGATCAACTAGAGCCTTGAAGTCTTCAATGCTGCAGCTGCCGGCACTGAAGTAGCCGTCCGGGGTAACTTGGCGGTCCATTAATTCCTCCCATTTCCTTTGCTCCAAAGATACCCCTGACTGGACTTGCCATGCTCCAAAAAACACATCAATAATCCATCAAATGACCCATCGCTTCCCCGTCAAGGAGATTGCCCTTCAATCAGGCTTGAGCACGGCGACCGTCGACCGCGTGCTCAACGGGCGGGCGCATGTCAGTCCGCAAACGAGGCAACGTGTGGAAGATGCGATTGAGGAACTGGTCCGGCAGGAAGGTCAGCTTGCCGCCAAAGGCCGCCGGCTCTTTGTCGATATCGTCGTCGAAGCGCCCGCCAGGTTCAGCCGCGAAATCCGCCGTGCCTCAGAGGCCGTCCTGGCTGATTTCAAGCCGGCCGCACTCAGACCGCGTTTCACATTTGCAGAAACAATGACTGAGGCTGACAGCGTTGGCGTTCTGAACCGCATCCATAAGCGCGGCAGCCAGGGGGTGTGCCTGAAGGCGCGCGACACGCGTGACGTACGCGATGCCATTGCGCGACTGTCCGAAAAGAACATCCCGGTGGTAACCGTCTTCACCGATCTCCCCAACTCGGCCCGGCTCGCCTATGCAGGCCTTAGCAACAAACGCGCCGGTATGACCGCAGCCTGGCTGATGCAAAAGCTCCTCGGCCCGGGTGAACAGACTGTCCTGACGACGCTCAGCCAGCATGCTTTTCAAGGCGAAGCGGACCGTTTCGAAGCCTTTCGTTCCGAGCTTCAACGGCAACGGCCAACGATTACCCTCCTTGATGCCAGTGGCGGCGGCGGCCTCAACAGCGCTACGGCGCAGGAAGTCGGCGAGACCCTCAACCGGCGGGGAAGAATCGCAGGGGTTTACTCGATGGGCGGCGGGAATATGGCCATCTTGACCGCACTCGAGCAGGCCGGTCAGGCGCCTACCGTCTTTATTGCCCACGACCTGGACGAAGATAATCTGGAGCTCTTGTGCGCTGAAAAGCTCACCGTCGTTCTCCATCACGACCTCAATCAGGACATGCGTACGGCCTTTCGGCACATACTCGCCCATCACGGGATCGGCGAGCCGCCCTCGCAGTCGGAAAGCGACATTCAGGTCGTCACGCCGATGAATATTCCGGCCCGGTTCTGAAGACCCAAAACCGGGCACTTGTCATGCATCGAGCCGGCCATGTCCTTCGCGCTCCATGGCCCGGTAAAAGTCTTTCAGGGTCTTGCCAGGTTCTGGCCGGAACGTATCCCCGGTTTCCTCAACATCAAACATCCTGTCCAGCCGGAACATGCGGAAATCCTGGCGCAATTCACACCAGGCGACCAGCGTCCAGACCTTGCCCCAAAACCACAGTCCGAGCGGCCGGATGATCCGAGCTGACCCTTCGCCCTTGCCGTCCCGGTAGGACACGGAAAGCCGTTTGCGCACATCCGCTGCCATTTCCAGGCAATCGATCAACTCGCGCACTTCGGGTGTCATTTCAGGGGCGAAGGCGTGGATTTCGATCTCGTTCTGCCGAACGCGCATTTTGTCCGGAATAACGGCATCGATCTTGATCATGGCCTCTTCGGCGGCCCGCGCCATGGCGGCTCCGCCCCAGGCGCGTATCAGACGCGCCCCGGCGAGCAGCGCTACTATTTCGTCACGAGTAAACATGAGAGGTGGGAGGTCGTAGCCGTCACGCATGATATAGCCGACGCCCGCAGCCCCCTCTATGGGAACACCGGACGCCTGAAGGTCGGCGACATCGCGATAGATTGTGCGTTCCGACACTTCCAGCCATTCGGACAATTGTCTTGCCCGGACAAGCCGACCGCCGCGCAGATACTGCACGATCTGAAACAAACGGTCGGCACGTCTCATCTATCAGCCCCCTTGGAACTCGAACAGTCCGATTGAATTGCCATCCGGGTCAATCCCATAAGCGAAGCGTCCTGCTGGTATGCCTATCGGATCGGAGACAACCTCGCCACCTGCTTTCACAAATCGTTCCATGGTCGCCTCAAGGCCGTCCGGACACAGCAGGTGTATGGTTGGTCCCGATCCTTTTTCAGCCGGTTTGCCCGGATAAAGATGACCGGCGATACCTGTCTTTTCATCCTTGGTCATGAACATGGCGATCGGGTTCGGTCCCATATCGGTTATCAGCTTCAGTTCGGTCTGGAAGACATCGTTGTAAAAGGCGATTGCCTTCTCAAGATCAACGACGGGAATTTCCATCCAGACGGTGAAATGATCAGGTGTGAATGTCATGGTGGGTCTCCTTGTACAAATGCGATGGGTGGCACCCTACCAAGGCCCTCCTGACAACTACCTGTCAGGAGTGTTTTCGAATTTTTCGACCCTCCATCCCCGTTTTCAGCCGTTTTTTTCGAAAACCCAGGAATAGCGAACGCGCCGATATGACAGTTTCCTGTCACCATGACATGACGTGCATGTCTTTCGAAATAAAACTTTAACGCGATCGACAAGCTACCGTCATTGAGGCCGGAGAAAGTGGAGAGCGGCTGGCCCATCAGCCTTACCCCTCGGAGGCTCTCATGAAAAAGATGACCTTGGCCCTGCTCGTGGCAGGCGCAAGCGCAGTCGCATCCGGCGCCCTCGCCAAGGATGCAAGCTATGTTGGCACATTGGACGTTGTTCGCGGCGATCTGGCCGCCGACAAGGCAACCGGCAAGGTTTTTGTCGATGCCAACCGGAATTCGAAGCTGGATGACGGTGAAACCGGCGTTGCGGGCGTACTCGTCTCGAATGGCCGCGAGGTCGTTGTGACCGGATCCGACGGCGGCTACGAGTTGCCTTCTTATGATGACATGAACCTGTTCATCACAAAGCCGGCGGGCTATTCCACGCCGGTCAGCAAGGACATGGTTCCGCAGTTCAACTACGTGCACAAAATTGCCGGTTCGCCGGATCTGCGCTTTGGCGGTATCGAGCCGACTGGGCCGTTGCCCCAAGCGGTGAATTTTCCGCTGATCGAAGACGCAGTTGGCGACCAGTTCCAGTGCCTTGTGTTCGGCGATACGCAGCCCTACACAAACGCAGAAATCTCATACGTGCGCAAAACCGTCGGCAACATGCTGTCCAACCGGGACAATTCCGAGACCCAGTGCCTGTTGTTCGAGGGCGATGTCATGGGCGACGACCTGTCGCTCTATCCACGCTTCAAAAAGATCGTCGCGACCGGAGGCGTTCCGCAATATTACGTTGCCGGCAATCACGACCTGGATTTCGACGCCAAGAGCGATGCTGACAGTTTCGATACCTTCCGCCGTGAGTTCGGCCCGGAATACTACTCCTTCGACATCGGTCAGGTGCATTTCGTCGTACTCGATGACGTGCGCTATCCGTGTAACGGTGTCGATGCCCACTCGTTCTGCGATCTCAGCGCCAAGCCGTCCTATAACGGCGTCATCTCCGAGCGCCAGCTGGAATGGCTGAAGAACGACCTGGCCAATGTTCCCGAAAACAAGCTGATTGTGTTGAACGCGCACATTCCCTTTGTGACATACACAGATGCCGAAGCCCAAAAGCACCAGGTGGACAATCTCGACAAGCTTTATGAGCTGATCGGCGACAGGCCGGCGCTTGGTTTGTCCGGCCACACGCACACGACAGAGCAGATCCTTCCGGGCGAATATTTCAAAGGCTGGGAAGAGGCTACGGGCACCGGACCGGCGAAGTTCCACCAGATCGTAACCGGTGCCGTTTCCGGGTCCTGGTGGGCGGGCGATCTCAACAAGGACGGCGTCCCACACGGCACGCAGCGTCTCGGTTCCCCGCGCGGCTACTATGTGCTCGATTTTTCCGGCCCCGACTATGTCGACACGTACATGACATTCGAAGGCACCGAAAACGACCAGATGCACGTATCCTTCAACACGCCTCGTTTCCGCGAGTGGGCGGAAAAGCTTGTCAGCTACACCAATCTCTACGATGTCCCGAGCGACATTATTCCGCCGGTCACGATCAACGATCTCGGCGACATGGACATGCTGACGCAGGACGATCTCAGCGAAACAACCTATGTCGCGATCAACGTCTGGAATGGCTCCAGGGAAAGCAAGGTCACCTTCACCATCAACGGCGGCGCTGCGACCGAGGCCACACGCACACAGAAAGGTGACGGTGAAGAAGTGCTGGATGGTCCGACCTATGCCGATCCGCTGGCTCTTGCCAAGCAGTCCACAAATGGCCGGATTGCTGTGAAAAGCGCAGAGGGTGGTGATGAAACGGCAGGTTTCTATACCTGGCAGGGCACACACTGGAAAGGTGCTGCGGGTCCCTTCCAGAACTGGATGCTCTCCACCAAGTCCAGCCACCTGTGGCGCGCTCAGTTACCACAGGACCTGCCCGTTGGCATCCACACGCTGGAGGTGACCACGACTGACCGCTATGGCCGTACTTTCAAACAATCGAAAACGTTTGAAATTGTCGCCGAGCTTCCGCAAATGACCTGGCAGGAAAAATTCTGGCAGTAAGCCTTTGCAAATCTGCTGGTATCCCTGAAGACTGTACCGGGCAGGCTTCCTGCCCGGAGCACCTTGCGGAAGATCCAGAGGAATATGATGAGCGCGCGTTTTTCGAGTCCGTTGCGGCTCCTATGTCTGGGCATTGCCGCATTCCTGCTGCTGACCGCACAGGCGTTTGCGCATTTTTCGGAAGGCGCCAAGGTTCGTACGATCCTTGTTGCCATGGAGGACGGCCACCTTGTTGCTTTCGTCCGGGTCCCGGCGCCCCTGGTTTTTTCAGACCTTGTCGGCCGGTCGCAAGTGGAACAGGTGCCTCTCCATTCACCTTTTCTGCGACTTGAGCCGACTGGCAACGGCACGCGCTACAGACTTGACCTTGCAGCAATCGCCCGGGACCGAACCGGCTTCGAAGAGCGGCTCCAAAATGCCCTTGTGTTTTCGCAATCCGGATTGGACCTGACGTCCACCCTCTCCGGTTTCACGGTTTTAAGCCGCCGCCCGCCTCAGGTTATTGATAGCCTGGAAACAGCTCGTGCCGCGCTTCAAACTGACAGCACGACGCTCGATCCTGTCTTCGGAGCGGCAATAATTGACTATGCCGTGCGCATCGAAAGTCCGGATCTGACGGGTGAGCTTGAAGTTCGATCCGCTTATTCGCCTCTTCTGCCAGGGCCAGGTGTCTCAATCGAAAACCACCTGGTCGATGCCCGTGTCACCCCTCCGGTCTCGACGACCGCCTCCGGCCAACTCGAGCAACCGGCAGTTATCAATGGTTCACGCCTGTCCACTTTGGCGCACTTCGTGTACCAGGGCATGCTGCACATCCTGGAAGGACTGGACCACGTGTTGCTGGTCATTGCCTTGGCACTTGGTGTCGGGGCAACACGCAAACTCATTTTCTTGGTCACGGCGTTCACCATTGGCCACTCGGTCACACTGATTGCCACCTTCCTGGGCGCGACACCGTCCTGGCCGTGGTTCATACCGGTTGTCGAATCGGCGATCGCTGCTTCCGTGCTCTACGCGGCCGTTGCGGCGATGGTCCAGAGGTCCGGCTCCATTGTCGTTTTCGCAGGCATCGGATTGCTGCACGGCCTCGGCTTCTCCTTCGTTCTCGGGGACATTCTCGGCCGCGACGCACCGGACCTCGTCCCGGCACTGCTCGCCTTCAATGTTGGCATCGAGGTGGGACAACTCATCATTCTGGCCGTCACCCTCACCATCGTCTTTGTGCTCGACCGCCTAGCGACCCCCGCCCTCCGGCCTGCACGCCTGGGTACACTGACGGCCATTGCGATCCTGTCAGCCTGGTGGGTCGCGGAAAGGCTCGGCAGCGTCATTTCTTCGGTCTGAGGACGGCGCAGCTCCCACCATAACCGAGCAAATGACAGTGCGTTTTCGCGCGTCTAAAGCTCGTTTTCCAAGTCAATCGCCCGCGCCTGCCGACGCTGGTCCTGATCCCCTGTCAATTCATGCACGATTGATCTGGCTCAAGGTGGCGCCTCCGACTTGGCGTCACTTTGTGGGTCTTAAAAGGAGGCATGAATGAGTCACGTTCCACACGAGTTGCACGAAGAATTTCCTGAAGCGGCAGACACTCTGCATATGCTGAAGACAAATGACGCCCATTTTGCGCGACTTGCGGACGAATATCACACGATAAACCGGGAAGTTCACCGCATTGAAACCAATGTGGCACCGGCTGCTGACGAAGTCCTTGAAGATCTGAAGAAGAAGCGCCTTCACCTGAAGGACCAGATTGCCGCCATGCTGGCGGCTGCTGCAAACACCGTGACCTGAGCCCCTCCTTTTCAGGCCGGTGTTAGTGCCCGCGTCGTCCCCGTCCGACGGCGCGGGCCGCCCTTCTTGGACCCGGGCACACCACCAGGACAACATAAAAAATGGCGCCAGGACTTTTGAAAAGCCCGGCGCCAGTCTGGGGAGGAACGACCCTCATCGTTCACGTGTAATGTGGGTTCTGGGCGCCGATCTTACAAGGAAATAAAGTGTGAGATAAACGTGAGTAAATCACGAATCAGTTCTATTTTCTGCCGAAAAAACTGACACTTATTTGAAACCTTGACGAATTGGGAACAGTGATATTTGCTTCCGGGCATCAAAGTAACCGGAACAAATCATGGTTAAACTTCTTCTTTCAGTTTTCTCGCTTATCCTGTTGTTTCCAAACCTTGTTCAGGCTGCTGATTACTGTCTTGACGTCAACGCGAAAAAGGGCTGGCAAGGCGTCACTCTTCCGCATGGAAAGATCAGTCAGGTCAGTTTCTCGGGCAGCTGGAGCGTCATTGCCGGGCTCTATGGACCTGTCGGACCCAGGGGCTACTCGGGCAGCGACGCACAGAAACTCGGCCCCCTTTACGGCTACAAGTTCGACCAGTCCTATGCTTTCGGTGAAATGCTGGTCCGCGACCAGTCCGGCCGAATTGTACCTTTCGCAGAATTCGCGGCACTGGCTGTAAATGCACGTGACCCGGCTGGGAACTATGCCTTCCGGATCAACGATAGTGATGTTGCGCTTTGGGACAACGCGGGGGCGATCAGAGTGTGCATTTCCATGCGTTGACAGCGCGTTCTCACCTGATGCTGCAGACGTCGACGGCACCCACCTAGGGACCGAAGCGAGGTACGTATGGCGGACTGGAAGCCCGGAGAGGACGAAAAAAAGGCGCCAGAACTGTTCAGTCCCGGCGCCAGATATGCAGGGGAGGAACGATCTTCATCGTTCATGAACAGTGTGTGATCGTCCGCCCTCTCTCGCAAGGTAATAAGGTGTGAGATAACTGTGAGAGAATCCGCCTACCCGCATATCGGAGCCACAGACAAGATGACCCGGAAAACTGCTCTCATAACAGGTGCTGCCAGAGGGATTGGTCTGGCCACGACCAAACTGATGCTTGAACGGGGATGGAAGGTCGCCATGATCGACCGTGACAGCGAGGAACTCGCGACCGCGTCGAGAGATCTGGAAAATGCCGCACCGTTTGAATGCGATGTTTCCGTTCCGACCCAGGTCGACGCGACTGTTCCGGCCATTCTTGAAAAATTCGGCGGCCTGGACGCTGTCGTCAACAATGCTGGCGTTGCCCAGTTCGGGCCCATGGAGGAAACGGATTTTCGAACCTGGCGCACGGTGATGGAAACGAACCTCGACGGTGTGTTTCTGATCTCGCAGGCGACGATCCCGGCGTTGAAGGCATCCGGCGGCTCGATCGTCAACATCGCTTCGATTTCCGGCCTGCGCGCGTCGACCTTGCGGGTTGCCTACGGAACGTCAAAGGCTGCCGTCATTCATCTCACCAAACAACAGGCGGCGGAGCTTGGGGAACATGGCGTTCGTGCCAACTGTGTCTGCCCTGGCCCGGTGCGCACGAAACTTGCGATGGCCGTTCATAGCCAGGATATCATCGACGCCTATCACGACGCCATTCCGCTCAACCGCTACGGCAGCGAAATGGAAATCGCGGAGGTGATCGCATTTCTGTGTTCAGAACAGGCCAGCTACGTAACGGGACAGGTCATCGCATCCGATGGCGGCTTCGACAGCACCGGCATCGGGTTGCCGGCGCTCAGAGGTACATCTTAGAGCCCGTTTTGAGACTGAGCCGCCAAACCTGACAAAAAGGCATCCAGCTCCACTGGGTGCTCAAAGACGTGCAACTCGCCGCGAAACTTTCTGATCTGCTCAAGGTCACGAAAGCGCTTCGTTTTTCGGTAGTCGAGAATAAACCGAAAGAACTCCCAATTGAACCTTTCCGGACACCCATCCGGCCGGCCTGATTCCGACCCGCCAACGCGTCCCCAAAAGGTGCGTTTCATCATTCTCGACGCGCAAATCCAGGTCGGATAGTCCAGGAAGAGCACGGTGTCGGCAAACTCCAGTCTCAGATGAAGCGTGCTTCCATAGTTTCCATCCATGATCCAGCGCGGTTCGCTGCACTGCTGCCTTAGAACGTCAGGCCAAACTCCCTTTTCAGGGGGTACCCAACCGGGTTTCCAGTACAACTGGTCCAAATGGACCACCGGCAATCCCGTCAGCTCACCAAGCCGCAACGCCGCTGTTGATTTGCCTGAACCTGGGCATCCGGCGATCAGGACCCTTTGCATGACTGCGCTGGCCATCGTCGTTCCGGATCACGCACGATCGCGCAAGAAATGCGCCGCGACCTGACGATGATGCGGACGGGTGCGATGTTCGAAGACGTAGATGCCCTGCCAGGTGCCGAGAACCATCTGTCCGCGGGACACCGGAATGGAAAGCGAGACCGGCAGCACGGACGCCTTGATGTGCGCCGGCATGTCGTCCGGTCCTTCATGGGTATGGACGAGGTAACCCATGCTGGGATGGTTGGTGTCAGGCACCAGACGCTCAAAGTAGGCTTTCAGGTCTGTCTGCACATCAGGATCTGCATTTTCCTGGATCAATAACGAGCAGGAGGTGTGGCGGACAAAGAGCGTCAACAACCCGCCCTGGGCCTGCTCTTCCGCCAGCCAAGCGGAAACCGAGCGAGTGAATTCGTAGAGGCCCTGCCCCGACGTGCGGATTGAAAAGACAGTCTGCATGGGTCACACAGGTCCCGGTTCAGTGGAAATGTACCAGAGGACAGGCTTAGGCGATCACACCAATGGTTGCAAATCCGGCCCTTGACCTCCATTTCAACGGAGCACCCCTCTCCTTTCCCGCGCTTTCAAGTGCGCGCTTTCCGGAACCATCATGCAGGACGCCAAACCCAGAATCCTGATTGCGACACTTGGGACGCGCGGTGATGTCCAGCCCTATATCGCTCTTGCCAGGGAACTGGTGAAACTCGGGGCTGAAGTCGTTGTCAGCACGGGCGAGGGTTTCGAAACCATGATCGAAAACGCGGGCGCCCGATCCCGGCCCGCCGCCATCAACTTCCAGGCATTGTTGCAACAGGACGAAATCAAGGAAGCTCTGCATTCGGTCACCGGAAAACTCAAGGCAGCGCGCCGCAACATGGCCCTCCAGCAGAACGTTGCAAAGGATTTCTGGACGACGGGACTGGAGGAAAAACCCGACCTTATCCTGTTCAATCTCAAAGCGACCGTGATGACGCTTGTCGGACGCCGACTGGACGTGCCCGCCTTATCCACCGCCCTGCAGCCGGTGATCGCACCAACGCGGGCATTTCCGCTGGCATTGTTCGGGATTCCCGACATGGGTCCCTATCTCAATCGCAAGAGCTTCGGCCTTGGCCGCCTGCTCATGCGATTTGGACTTGGCGCGCTATTCAAGCCGCTTCGCACAGAAGCTGCCAAAGAACTTGGCGCGACCGGATCGACAATTGACGGTTTCGCACCAGAGCGCATGAGCGCACTGTCCCTGCAGGCCTACTCGCGGGCACTTGTGCCCACACCCGACGACTGGCCGGCTGAATACTGGCAGTGCGGATACTGGTTTACCGATCCGGATCCCGATTTCACCCCAACCGAAGACCTGGCGAGGTTTCTTGGTGAAGGTGCTCCGCCCGTCTATCTCGGGTTCGGCTCCATGCCGAGCAAGGATCCCAAAGACCTCACCGAAATCCTGTTTGGCGCGCTTGGCATGACGGGGCAGCGAGCCGTCATCGCCACCGGTTGGGGCGGTCTCGTTAAGGAAACCCTGCCGTCCGGACTTGCGGAACGGGTTCTCGTCATAGACAACGCTCCGCATAGCTGGCTGTTTCCGAAATGCGCCGGAATTGTCCATCATGGCGGTGCCGGGACAACGCACGAAGCACTGCGTTGGGGCAGGCCCTCGCTGGTTTGTCCCGTTTTCGGAGATCAACCCTTCTGGGCCGAGCGGGTCCACAAGATCGGTGCCGGACCGGCGCCCATTCCACAAAAGAAGTTGACGCCAGAGACCCTGTCCGGCGCCCTAAAAGAGCTGGAAAAACAGGATCACGCCACATCTGCCCAAAAAGCTGCAGCGGAGATGGCGCGAGAACCCGGTGCACGCGGAACGGCGGAACGGCTCATGGGATTGCTTGCTCCCTCCTGAACAAGGCCAGTGCAGCAAAAACGGATAAGCCGTCCGTCACCCGCACGTCAGTTGCCTGCTCAGGCTTCAAGCGCCTTACTGATCTCCTGGTTGGTCACCCAACCGATAATGGGTTCTGAGGAACTGCCATTGGCGGTCACAAACACGTCCTGACAATCATCCCTGCTCTCCATGCGCATCTTGGCGTCGGCAAGCGTTGCCCCGGCTCTTGCAAAGGCAATGGAACCCGCGATGAAGTTACCAAATTTCTCCGGCGCGCGGGTCTCGCTTTCAATGTCATGGACTTTGTCGAGCGTGTCCTTGTTTGCAGCCTCGTTTTTGAAATTCACCTTTGTACCGGCGGCGGCGACCACAGCCCGCATTTCGCTCCAGATACTCCGATGAATGATGCCGATGCAGGCTTTGGACGGCGTCAGGATGACAACTCTTGAGATTGGCCGTCCGCTCGGCAGTTTGTTCTCCAACGCTTCAGCGACCTTTTGCAGCGGCACTTCTCGCAGGTTTCCGTTCGGAGCCTCCACGTTCCCGATGATCGAACTCAGCGGGATCATCGCTTCTTCGATCGAGACCGACCTCAGTTTCTGGGTGGAAATCTTGACGAGGCTTTCCGTCGCTTTGCTGGCCGCTTCGAAATTCTGCTTGCTGAAGTAGTAAGCAAGCACGGTTCCGACCCAGGTTGCGAAAAGCGGCAGGAGTGCTGCGAAGACGTACTGGCTGTTTTCAACGGCCTTGTCGTCGCTTGAGGCACGCAAGATGCCCACAGCAATAACCACAACCGAAACCAGCACGAGGCCGTATATCGAATACTTGACGATGTCGTCCGCCAGCATCTCGCGAAACGCAGACGAAGCGCCGTCTGCATCCGGATCGGCGGCGGCATTCGCGGTCTTCGATCTCGCGATGAATATCACCGCTCCGCAAACAAACAGCAAAAGCAGAATAACTATAGTTTCAAAAGTACTCAGTCCAAACATATCTCAACCCACCAAACTCAATTAATCGAAAATAAAAATTCCAAAATTTGATTGAGATACTAAGCAAAACGCTGCGTTACGACCACCAACCAACATACAATTTCAAATTGAATCGAAATCCAAATTCGACCCGGGAAAACTGTTGCCATGGCGAAGCTGCCGACATTCAGAAGCGTTGAATGGTTGAACCGGCAGCAACATCCGGAACGCCGCGAGCGCACCGAAAGTCCGCGTTGCGATCAACCAACCCCTCTCGCTTGCAGTGTTTTTCACGGCAGATGTGTCGGTGTTTCACGATCTCCCTTTTCTTTTGGCTGGTGGGCTGACACAACTAGGCAGGAGAGAATTCAAGAGGGGTCACCGGTCGTGTTTCCTGCCCGCTATACTGTTTTTGCGCTTTGCATTCTGGTGACGTTTGTCACTTTCGTTTTGATGTTCGCCGTCAATATTCATTTCTTTTGGCCGTTCCTCATATTCGGCATCCTGTCGCTGATTGGCTGTTTCGACCTGCAGCAGACAAGGCACGCGGTCCTCAGGAATTACCCCGTTATCGGGCATTTTCGTTTCTTGTTTGAAGCGATCCGGCCGGAGCTCAGACAGTACTTTTTCGAAAGCAACCAGGACGGCCGGCCGTTCTCGCGGGAACGCCGGTCGATGGTCTATGACCGCGCCAAGAACATTGAGGACGTGCTCCCGTTCGGCACGGAACTTGACGTCTATAACGACCACTACGGATGGGTGAACCACTCCATCACGCCAAAACCGGAAAACCACGACGAGCTCAGGGTTACGATCGGCGGGCCGGACTGCAAACTGCCCTACTCCGCATCGCTCTACAATATCTCGGCGATGAGCTTCGGCTCTCTGTCGGGAAATGCCATTCTCGCGCTCAACAAGGGGGCGAAGGCCGGACACTTTTACCACGACACGGGTGAAGGCAGCGTTTCTCGCTATCACCGCGAAGGCGGCGGCGACCTCGTTTGGGAACTTGGTAGCGGTTATTTCGGCTGCCGGTCGGCAGACGGAAAATTCGATCCTGACAAATTCAAGGCCCAGGCGTCAGATCCGCAGATCAAGATGATCGAAATCAAGATGAGCCAGGGCGCAAAGCCCGGCCATGGCGGCGTCCTGCCCGGTCCGAAGGTGTCAGAGGAGATCGCCGAGGCGCGCGGCGTTCCGGTTGGTGTGGACTGCGTGTCACCGGCTTCTCATTCGGCCTTTTCAACGCCAATAGAGCTGCTCGAGTTCATTCAAACGCTTCGTGAGCTGTCAGGCGGCAAGCCGGTCGGGTTCAAGCTTTGCATCGGCCACCGCTGGGAATTCATGGCCATCGTGAAGGCCATGCTGAAAACCGGCATCAAACCTGATTTCATTGTCGTGGACGGTGCCGAAGGCGGCACGGGCGCGGCGCCGATTGAATTCGCAAACCGGTTGGGCACGCCCCTCCTCCAAGGGCTCCTCTTCGTCCATAACAGCCTGGTGGCCACAGGCATTCGCGACGACATCAAACTGGGCGCCAGCGGCAAACTGATCAGTGCTTTCGACATTTCCGGTACCATGTGCCTGGGTGCCGACTGGGTGAATTCAGCCCGCGGCTTCATGTTTGCCGTCGGCTGCATCCAGTCCCAAAGCTGTCACACAAATCGCTGTCCGACGGGCGTGGCGACCCAGGATCGCAAGCGCCAGCAGGCGCTGGTGGTGCCTGACAAGGCCGAACGCGTGACCAATTTCCATCGCAACACACTGAAATCGCTCATGGCTTTCACTGCTGCTGCGGGGTTGAACCACCCGCGCGAATTCAAGCCGGAGCACTTTTTCCTGCGCGGCGGCCCGCGAGAGATCATGTCGGCCAATGCGGCGTTTACCTGGCTCAAGAAAGGCGCGCTTCTTGAAGAAGCGCACGACCTTCCGGGCTATTCCGCGTTCTGGGCGATGGCCGAAGCAGATAGCTTCAAGCCGAGCAAAAGCCTCGACCTGGCCAAGACATTGAACCATCACAGGGCGCATCATTAATCGGCGCGTGTCGACCCTGCTTAAGCCAGACTCCTGAACAAGCATCCGTTTGACCGCGGCCAAGAAACACGAAATCCGGCAGCTTTCGCTGCCGGATTCTTCCTGTCAGGGACCTGATCTCAGGCTTCAGGATTGTCCGTCGCCTTCGGGGCGATTGCCGGCGCCGTCGGCTTTGCGACCGGCTTCGGATCGACGCCGTTTGACGCGCTTTCCGATGCACCTTCGGCTTCCGGGGCCGCGGTTGCGGCATCCCCGAGACTTGACGTCAGGCCCGACAAACCGGACCCGTCCAGTCCCACTTCCTTCATCATGGCGTCAAGTAGCGGCGCTTGTGAGCGGTATTTGAGCGCGGAGGAGACCATCTGATCGGCGAGGTTTCCGCCGCCGCCATTGCCGCCTTGCCCGTTGGCAGACGCTCCCGCACCACCAGTCATACCATCCACCTGGATGATCTTGATGCCGTCGATCTGCTCCATGGGCCTGACGCTTTCTGCAATGATTTCAGGCAATTGCTCAAGAAGCTTGATGCGAACCTGCATCGCGATCTGATCAGGCGACAAGAGGTTGGCGGCCTCGTTGATCGCGCGCTGACCGGCTGCTTCCACTTCGTAAAGCGCCTTTTCCGCCTCTGCACGGAGCTTGTCGGCTTCAGCCGAGCCCTGGGCCTCGATGCGCTGCTTGGCTGCCTCGGCTTCCGCCGAAATCCGCACAGCTTCCGCGTGATCGACCGCAGCCCGCTTCTGGGCCTCCGCGCCGACCGTGACCGCAACAGCTTCCATTTCGGCAGCCTTGCGGGCTTCGATCAGTTCGATCTGCTTGTCACGTTCCGCAACTTCCGTTTCGCGTGCCGTCGCAACCTGCTCGGCTGCACGGGCAGCGATGGCGCGGGCCTCATCAGCCTCTGCCTCGGCCTCGGACTTTTCACGCGACTTGGCAGCAACGGCAATGTCGCGGTCCTGTTCGGCAAGTTCGACAAGCTTCTGCTTTTCGACATTCGCCGACTCAACGGTACGTTCCTTGGAAATCTCCCGCTCGCGCACCTGCTGGTCCATGGCGATCTGGCGCTCAGTCACGGCCTGGCTGGATTCAATGTCCTTTTCCTTGACCTTCTGGCTGGCCAGAATCTTGGCTTCTTCGGCTTCACGCTCGCGCTCCGCCTGCTGTTTGGCAATCAGAGAACTCTGCTCCGCCCGGCGGATTTCGATCTCCCGCTGCTGCTCGAGCCGTGCAAATTCCTCTTCCCGGTTGATCTGCAGACGCTCCTGCTCAGCTTCCAGGTTCTTGCGCTGGATCAGGACTTGGGTCTCCTGCTCGATGTCGTTGCGCTTCTTGCGGCGCTCCTCGATCTCCTGGGTGAGCTTGGTCAGACCTTCGGCATCAAAAGCGTTTTCCGGATTGAAGTATTCACGATTGGTCTGGTCGAGCCCCGTGAGCGAAACGGATTCCAGCTCCAGGCCGTTCTTCAGAATGTCTTCCGAAACGGCGGCCTGCACCTTCTGAACAAAGTTCACCCGTTGTTCATGGAGTTCCTCCATGGCCATCTCGGCCGCCACCGCGCGCAGCGCGTCGACGAACTTGCCTTCGACCAACTCACGCAGGGCCTCGGGCTTCATCGTGCGCTGACCCAGCGTCTGGGCCGCGTTGGCGATGGATTCGATTGTCGGCTGAACACGGACGTAGAATTCCGCCAGGACGTCGACACGCATGCGGTCCTTTGTGATCAGAGCCTGGTCGTTGGAACGACGAACCTCCAGGCGCAATGTGTTCATGTTGACGGGAATGACGTCGTGCAGCACTGGCAGAACCAGCGTTCCGCCATTCATGACGACGCGCTGTCCACCGAAACCGGTCCGGACGAACGAGACTTCCTTGGAAGACCGGCGATAGAGCCGCGAAATAATCAAACCGATGGCAAGCAGGGCCACAAAGCCGATGCCTACGAGGATCAAAATGCCTATGAGTTGCTCCATAACTCTCAACTCCTTTACTTACTTGATGAAATTGAATGCCCGGCGCGGGCGCTAGGGTCAGGACCCTAGTCACCGGCGCCGGTCAAAGTCGCGTTGGTATTCCTGATCGCGGTGAAGTGCGGGCCCTGCTGACGCACGATGATAACCTCCGCGCCCTGCTCAAGCACCTCACCTTCGACATCCGGTTCCACAAGCACGTAGTGGCTCTGCCCGGTCGGGTCGGTTAGCCGCGCCTGTGCGGGAAGCCCCTTTTTGGCGTGGCCCTGGACCACCCGCGCAGGTTTCCCGACAAAGCTTCGACGTGAAACGGCATCGCTTTCGTCCTTGGGCATGATTTTCGACACGCCAAGCGCGGTCACCCGCGTAAAGGGCAATGCCCCTGCAAACGCGACGGCCGATGCAACGATGCCCGGAAGCAGGAAGCCTGAAACAGATTGAACCAGACTCTGAAGGACATAGCCGACAAGACCGAAGCCGGTGAGAAGGATTACCAGGATGATGAGCGCAGGTACCTTTCCGAAACACAGCCAACCAAGGATCTGGGAGAAGATCCCCTGCCCGGGTCCGGTCACTTCGGTCCCGGCGGCCACCGTCTCAAGATCGCCCGGAAGCGCACCCGCTTGAAGATCTGCATCAAAGTCTGGTGCTTCCAAGTCGGGCAAGTCTGCGTCCGGCAGGTCGACTTCCGGCAGCAGGCTGTCGATCATGCTCGACAGCCCCAATCCCAAAAGCGTTCCGACGCCTTCTGCAAGCGCGATCGCGATCATCAGGCCGAGAGCAACCGCAAAGGGTGTGTTCGGCCCGGCTAGGATGAACTCGATCATGTTCAAGCGTCTTTCGCCGACGCCTTCAATGCAGCAAGACGTTCAGACACCCTGTTTTTCCGCGCCAGATCGTCCAGCTCGGCCAGTTTGGTTGCGTCGGCCTTGTCGGTGGAGATCCCACCCGGCAAACCGGTCGCGCCCTTCATGACCCGGTCAAAGGCTTCTTCCGCTTTGCGGGTCTTGCCTTCGACGCTGTCGGACTGGGCAGCTGCGCCGGAGGCGGCGCTGTCCGTCGCGCTTTGCTGCTGTGCCCGGCGGAAGTTATCGAGCTCAGCTTCCATCTCGCGCTTCCGGGCCTGGAGTGCACTGATGTAGCCTTCCAGTTCCTTCTCTTCCCGGCTGGCATCCGCAACTGCGGTCTCCAAAACAGGGATCTGCACTTCAAGATCAAGCTGACGTGCGATCGCGGCTTCAGCGAGATCGTCGCGGCCTTCCTTCACGGCCAGGGCGATCTGGCCCTGCAGCTCTTCGTGGCGGGACGTCGTCTCGCCAAGGCGCGTATTTGCCAGATGCTTGTTCGCCAGCACGCCGGCCAATTCATCACGTACCTGGTCAATGGCCCGGTCGACTTCACGGATCGCTTCCGCCATGACGGTTTCGGGGGAAGTGTTTTCGATGGAATCCACCAGCTGGTTCACCCCGCCGGAGACAAGACGCTTGACGCGTGCAACGAGACCTTCTGCCATTTTCCTTCCTTTCCATTTCGTTCTAAGAAATTCAACAAATTGAAATCAGCTGCCTATGGGCGACCGCCACCGGTCGCGGCACATTCAAAAATACGAACACCACACGCTCCCCGAACGCCGGCTGTGTCAAGCGCAAGGTTGCACGACTTTTCATATTTCAACTCTTTGCCTGACGCCGCTGATCCAGAAGACGGGCAACTTCCAGGATCGGCTCCATTTTCTTGTCCATCAGCCCCGGGTCATAAGTTCGACTCGGCGTGGTCAGGCCCAGGTCGAAAATCTCTTCGATCAACGAAAACAATTCCGCGGACAATGCTGCCTCAAACCGGACCAGATCCTGCTTGTCGCCATCCGCCCCCGGTGCGGACGCGATCAGTTCGGCGACCATTTCGGGCAAGCGTTCATACAGTTTCATGACAAAGTCGGATCTGATCCCGCTTTCCCTCTGCAATTGTCGCAAGCCCTTTTCGGCCGGACGCACCATGGTCTGCAATAAATCCTCGCAGGCGGCAACATCCTGGACCCCCTCCTCGCGCTCGCGCGCTGCCTTGAGGATTTCCCGCATCTTGTCGCTTGGGGTTCGGGCGCCCTGAACCTCGTACCCCGCCAAAAATGCAACGTCGTCGTCACTGAGCCTTACGCTGATCGGGATGCTTTTCGGCATTTGCCTCACCAATCGTTTTCGTTTGTATCGATATGTTTACATATGTAATCAAAAGTAATCAATTGTCAAGAAAAATCGTCTCATGGATGTACGTTTTGTTTCATGCACGCGCCTTTCCAGAAAGCGGGCCGCCATTGAAACCGGCCCGGGTTCCGACCCGACATCGGCATCTGATCAAGCCCCCATGAAAGCAATGTTTCCATTCCGGTAAGCCCCGGTTGAGAATACAATAAAGCTGGATCGTTCAGGTGCGGGGTCACCAAATCACCAATCCAAAGCGAGAGAGAATGACACCCAAGGCAGTCGTGGAAGAGTGGGTAAAGTGCTTCAACGCCGGAGATGCGGATGCGTTGGCAGCGCTCTATGCCGAGAACGCCGTGAACCACCAGGTCACGCAAGACCCGGTCGAGGGGCGAGACGCGATCAGGACAATGTTCCAACAGGAGTTCGCAACTGCCGACATGACCTGCCTTGTGGAGTTCATTCATGAGGCGGGTGACGTCGCGATCCTGGAATGGCGAGACCCCATAGGCCTTCGAGGATGCGGTTTTTTCACCGTCAAAGACGGAATAATCGCGTTCCAGCGAGGATACTGGGACAAACTGTCGTTTTTGAAAATGCACGGGCTTCCGATCGAATAGCGGAAGCCCCTTGTTCTACCCGGTATCCAGGTCAGATATTTGCCGCCAGGCCCGATACAAACTCGCCTGCCTCGTGCGAGCGCACAACCGCATGCCGAACCAGATCGTCGAAATGCCATGCGAACAACTGGACGTGGCGTGTGTTTGAGAACGCCAGATATCTTTGTCCGAGATAAAGCGCTGCCCATTTCTGGCCGAAAACCGTGAAGGGCGAAGAATACCTGTCCGTTGCGCCAAACAGATGCAGCCGCAAAGAGGGGTAGAGATCCGACAGGCTCTGCCCCATGACGTTAAGCTGTTCGCGGCGCTGATCCCCTGACAGTCCCGCCCATAGCCCCTCGCCCCTGGCGAACCCCTCCAGCGCCTCACGGGAGAGCGCGATTTCCATGTCCGATTCCGCCCGGTGCAAGAGGGCACGCTGGTCCCTTGTACCGGTGATCGCCTGGCCTGCCGTGCGCAAGGTCTCGCCAGCATATTCATAGGCAAGAACGGCTTCGGTCTTCAGAACATCAGGCAGGTTGGCCGGAACATGGCGGATTTTCGCACCGACAGCGTCCCGGAACCAGGCAAGGAGGTGTTCATCGACCGGATGCCGTTCTGTTTCCGCGATCTGGACGGCCTGATCGAGGATTTCGGCTGCGGCCCCCCTGTGGGTCGACAGACCGAGGAGCCAGTCCGCGGAAACACCCAGCGCTGTTGAAATCGATGCCAGCGCCTGTCCGTTGGGTAGGCGCGGAGCGTCTTCGGACAGGAGCTGGGAGACGGTTGAGCGATCGAGCTTTGCGCCCCGTGCCAGATCGCTGCGGTTCATGTCCCGGCTGCGAATGGCGTCGGAAAGACGTTCCCGAAAGAGTTCTGCGCGTTCTCGCTTATCCATGCGGGAGTATTGTCAGCTCTATTTCTGAAAATCAACAGACCGCTGACAACAGTCAACACATCGACGCTATCGGTTCGTTTTTCAGCAGTACGGGGAATGCAGCGGCAGCGTTTTCCTCGTCATGCTGCCGGCCATCCGGCGCCCCTTTCCAATCGCTTGCTCGCCCCTACGACGCACGCATGGCCGAGCATACCTGACGGATGGGATTGGGCTGCCCCGGCGCTCACGCATGCAGGTGTCACCTGAGGCCTTCAACACGACACGAAAATGCGCAATTCTGCAATGAACGTATAGCATCAATGACGAAATCAAGCTTGGGGGGCAACATGCCAGAGACGGACACGGACGGTCGTTCGACCGAGGGAATGGTCGACTACGATGCAAACTCCCTCGCGCAAAAACAGCATGCTTTGCGAAACTCGGATGTCATCTCCGAGCTTGCCGCACGCATTTCGTCACTCCCTGGCCTCTTGAATTTCACCGATTATGGATGCGGTCCCGGGCAAAGCGCGATCGAGACGGTCCGACCGGCGCTGACGACATGGCAGAAATCGCACCCGTCGCGGCCATTGTCGGTTTGCCACGCAGACCTTCCCGGCAACGACTGGAACGGGCTGACGGGTTTGGTTTTCGGCGAGACCGGCTACGCAGCGGGTCCAAACGCGCCTTTGGTCCAGACCGCGGTCGGGTCGTTTTACGAACGGATGGTGCCAGATGCATCGGTTTCGCTTGCAACCTGCTTTTTCGCCGGCCACTGGCTGCGGACTTCCGTCCGGTTCCATGCACCCGAGACGATCTGGTTTGCCGACCTGACGGGAGATGCACGCCAGCAGATGTGGCAGAGGGCAGAAGACGACTGGACGCTTTTCCTGCGTCTGCGGGCAGAGGAATTGCAGCCCGGCGGTTACTTATATGTTTCGTCACTGGGCGCTGTGCCCGAAGAAGGTGAAATCAACCAGACCGCCGCCTCCGGGCGTGGAATTTACCGTGCCTTGCAGGCGGTCACGGCCTCCATGGTGGAAGACGGGCTGCTGGACCGTGATGCGGCCGATCATTTTGTTTTCGGATTGTGGTTCATGACGGAGGCAGAAGCCCGCAAGCCGTTTGAAAAACACGCGGATCTGGACGAAGCATTCGAAATCGACACCATTGCCGTCATTCCGCTCGATGACGGCGGCGACCTCTTTTCCGCCTATCTGAGCGATCCGGTGGACTATGCCCGCCGTTACACAGGCTATACCAAGGCTTTCGCTGCAACGTCGCTGCGCGCCCATCTATTTGAGCCAGGCGCGGGTGCCGGAAAGGATGCGCAATGGCTGGAAGACGAGTTCTTCAGGCGCCTTGATGCGCTCTACCGGGAAAAGACAACCATTTACGCCTGCGAACAATGGCACACGCGCGTGATCCTTCGACGGCGATGACGAATAGGGTTATTCCGCTGCACTGAGCGCCAGAAAACCGCCGGATTGACGCTCCCACAGCATGGCGTAGAGACCGCCATTTGCAAGCAGATCCCGGTGCGTGCCTTGCTCGATGATGCGGCCTTTGTCCATTACGACCAAACGGTCCATCGCTGCGATCGTGGACAGGCGGTGGGCAACAGCAAGAGTTGTCCTGCCCTCCATGATGCGTGCGAGATTTTGCTGAATGGCAAGCTCGGCCTCGCTGTCGAGAGCAGAGGTCGCCTCGTCAAGGATCAGAATAGGCGCATTTTTCAGGAGCACCCTGGCAATCGTGATGCGCTGGCGCTGCCCGCCGGAAAGCTTGACGCCTCGGTCGCCGACATGGGCGTCAAGACCTTCACGGCCCTTGCTGTCCTTTTGGTCCAGAATAAAGTCGAGAGCTTCCGCGGCTTTCGCAGCGGCGAGGATCTCGCCCTCTCCTGCATGCGGCTTTCCATAGCGGATGTTGTCGCGAATGGAGCGGTTGAGAAGAGAAATGTCCTGCGTGACGACGCCGATCTGGTTGCGCAGCGACGCCTGCGTCACCTCACGAATGTCCTGGCCGTCAATCCTGATGCTGCCAGCGGAAACGTCACGCAGGCGCATGAGCAGTGAAATCACCGTCGACTTGCCGGCTCCGGACAGACCCACAAGACCAACACGTTCGCCCGGTTCGATGGTGAGATTGAAGGTCTCAAGAACCGGTTTGCGGTCTTTCTGATAGGTAAATGAGACATTTTCAAAGTCTATACGGCCGCTGGTAACATCCAGTTCCGATGCCTCCGGGTCATCCGTAATCTCGGGCCGGCTGGTCATGATCGGCATGGCATCCTTGATGGTCCCGAGCGTGCTGGTGATGGATTGCCCGACGCCAATGAAGCTGGAAGACGCCGCAGCCAGGCTTCGGGTAACCGTCAGGCCGGCAACAAAGTCACCGATCGTCACCCATCCGCCGATCATGCCCCAGAAGCCGATCACGACAACCGCGAGCATCATGAGAACGTTGAGGAAATAAACGCCGCTGTCGGTCAGGATGTAGGACCGGTTCTCGCTATGCCGGGTGTCAATCGTTTCGCCAATGACTTTCCGGATAGCACCGGCCTCAGAATCCTCGGCGGCAAACAGCTTGACCATGGCTATGTTGGAATAGACATCGGTCATTGCACCCGTGGCGCGGGAGTTGGCTGCGGCAACTTTGGCAGACCGTTGCATATAAGCGGGGATCGCCAGCCAGGCGACGAGCGAATTGGCGACGATCCAGACGAATACCGGCAGCGCCAAAGGCCAGGACAGCGCCAGCAACAAAATGAACGAGCCGCCAAACTGAATGATGAGATACGGAATTCTTTCAATCGCCAGCATCATCTGCCGATGCACCGACATGGTGACCTGAGCAATCCGGGACGCGACCTGGCCGGCGAATGTGTCCTCGAAAAACGCCAGATCCTGGGCTTCTACGGCCTTGTGCGCCTGCCATCGCATTGCCGCTGGAAGCAGGATACGAACGGTCTGAAAGGCAAATGTTTGCCGCAGGAGGAATGCCAGCGGGTCAAGAAGCACAAAGAGCACGAAAAACCCGACCAGCATCCAGCCATGATCTGACAAAAACGCCGAGGCTCCAGATGTCGTGACCCCGTCGACAACAAAGGCAATTGCCCAGATGCCGGCCAATCCAAGGGCGGAGGAAATCATCGCCAGCACGGACACTATGACGAGCTGCCAGCGGAACATCTTGGCAAAATGCCACACCAGCCGCAGCGGCCCCTGGTCCGGCAGCGGTTCGACCGGCAGGTCTAGCGGCTTCAAGTGCGTTTCAAACGGACGAAAGTACCGATCGATCAATCCCGCAAAGAGCGGTCTGGCGAATGCCACGCCTTCAACTCCTGAAACTGTGTCCGTACCCTAAAAAGGATCCCTTGACTTATCGTGTGGCGCAATTCTGTACATACAGCGGCGATCACCCGACAGCAGATGCTCGATCCGGCTGACGGTTACGCCCGGCCCAAGCACTTCCCGGAACAGATTGAGCTCAGAGCGGCAGAACCCTTGATTGGCGGTCGCAGCCGCGCAGATCGAACAATGATTTTCCACCAGGAGAAATCCGTTTTCCTCTTCGATCACTTCAGCCATATAACCCTCACGGCTGCGAAGTTCGGCAAGCGCCTGCACCCTGCCGCCAAGATCCGGGGCATCCTCCATGGCATTCCGGTAGGTCTGACGCGATTTCGCCTCTCGGTGTGCAATCAGCTTTTCCAGTCCCTCTTCGCCGTAAAGGTCGCTTACGCCGCTCAAGAGGCTCACAGCCAGATTGGAATGGCTGTCCGGAAACTGCTGGTGTCCATCGTCCGTCAGATCCCAGATCCGTTTGGGCCGCCCGACAGAGCCTTTTTGGTCCGCGAACCCGACAAGTCCGTCCCGATGCAATCCGCCCAGATGCTGCCTGACGGCAACGGGCGTTACATTCAGGCCCTTGGCCAGATCTGCAGCCGTCTGTGGACCGGTGGCTTTCAGTGCATGCAAAAGGCGGTTGCGGGTTCGATCTGCCATGCGGCTAATATAGGGTCATTCACGCATAAAAAAATAGATCTCTTATCTTATTGATGCGCGCTGGCGGGATAAGCAAAACCGTATTTTCGCCGGGATCGAGGCCCAGGCCGTGGACGTATCATCGCTGAGCCAATTCGACCATTGGATTGAGTTCAAAGCCTCGTTAGGATACGTCTCATGAACGCTCGGCACCCATGCCGAGCCACGGAGATTTTATGTTCACGATTGCGGGCAACCGCTAACCCCATGCATTGGGGTGGCCGATTTTGAAAACGGGCTGACGGTTTGCCGTTTCAGCCGAGTGTAATTTTGTGGCCTGAACACCCTCACCCTTATCGAAAATCAGACATGGGCAACAGGCCCGAAGTCCGTTTCTGCAAGCCAAAGAGCGCAGTTGCGGCTGATTGAAAGACAGTTTCAATGAAAATTCGACCCACAAAGTCAGAAGACATTCCAGCCCTCAAGTTGGTACTGGATGGAACTCACCTCTTTCCGAGCGATTTGCTTGCCGGAATGGTGAGCGACTTCCTTTCAGGTGATGAAAACGGGAGCGTATGGCTGACCGCCATAGAGGATGGAGACGCTATTGGCTTTTGTTTTGCGACACCCGAAACCTTTACCGACGGTACATGGAACATGCTCGCGATCGCAGTGCTTCCCGAAAAGCAAGGTGGTGGCGCAGGCGGCGCTCTGGTCACCGCGTTGGAGAAACTCCTCTCTGACCGAGGCAACCGGGTGTTGATCGCCGATACGTCCGGCACGGATGAATTTGCTCAAACCCGCGCGTTTTATCGCAAGTACGGTTACACCGAAGAGGCCCGAATTCGGAACTTCTGGGCTGCAGGTGACGACAAAGTCGTCTTTTGGAAAGCTCTCTAGAGTCCGGCCCTGGCCAAACGAAGGCGGCGCAGCATAGGTTGCGCCGCTTTTCTCTTTGTCTCGCAAATCAATCATCGCCCGCCGCTCGACAACACTCCTGTGACCAGCCGACAGCAAACGAGCCTCTCTTTTTGGGTCACAGCTCCGTAGTCAAATCTGACCGCCGACGCCCGTTCTAGCCGCACTCCTTGATCTCACGCCAGCTGCCAAGCAGATCGACGATCAAGGCAAGGACAATCGCGCAGATGGCGTTGCCGACTTTTATCGCTGGTCAGACCACGCAAAAGGATACATTGTGATCCAGAGACAAAAATACTGCGCTCCGGAAACACTTCGTTACAACCTTTTGGCGTCCGGAAGATAATAAAGTCGACCATTCTAACTCTTCTTTTAGTTTCTTCCCTTTAGAAACGAATAAATTTGGAGGGATTGATGGACAGGATCCGGGCTTTCCTTAGATGGATGATGATTGACCCAAGTCATCCCGAGGTCGCTCAAGCGCAATACAACGAGCTGAAAACCCAGGTCCCTTCGCTTTACGCGTTGTTGATGGTCAACGCCGTTGCGGTCGCCTACACCCATTACGATGTCGCACCGTTTTATCTGACCGTCGGCGTTCTCATTCCGATGCTCTTGCTCACCTCGGTACGCATGGTTGCATGGCTGCGCGCGCAACGGCTGACGCCGGAGCCCGAGGAAGCCATCCGCAAGTTGCGCCAGACCGTTATCCTGGGCAGCCTCATCGCCGTCATCTACATCACATGGTCACTCAGCCTGGACGGATATGGCGGTCCGGAAGAACGCGGGCATGTGGCGCTTTTCATCGCCATTACCGTGATCGGTTGCATCTTCTGCCTGATGAACCTGCCACAGGCAGCGCTCATGGTCATGATCATCGTGACCGTGCCCTACCTCATCTACTATGCGATGCAGGACCAGGATGTTTATCACGCGATTGCCATGAACATTTTCCTGGTGTGCCTGGTTGTGTTGCAGGTTCTGATCAGCAGCTATCGAGGCTTCGTCAAGCTCGTCAGATCCCAATTGGAAGTGGCAGCCAAGCAAAAGGAAACCGAGCGGCTGAACGCGGAGAACGAGCGGCTTGCGCAAACCGATGCGCTCACCGACCTGCCGAACCGACGCTATTTCTTCAACCGTCTCGAAGCTCTGATTGACGACCTTGAGGACGCGGACAGGAAATTTGCGGTCGGCGTGATGGATCTCGATCGCTTCAAGCCGGTCAACGATACCTACGGACACAAGCTTGGCGACCAATTGCTCATGGACGTTGGGCTGAGGCTGAAATCGCTCGAATTTGCGGATATCGAAGTTTGCCGGCTTGGTGGTGACGAATTCGGAATTCTCTTTCTCGGCGACCCTGAGAAAGCCGCTGCAACCGGTCAGGCGATCTGTGACCGCATCAGCGAGCCTTACCGGATTGGCGAGCTGCAATTAACGGTCGGCGCCTCCTGCGGCATTGCGCTTTATCCGGAAGCCGGCAACACCGCGCATGTCCTCTTCGACCGGTCCGACTATGCGCTGTACAACTCAAAGACAACGTCGCGTGGCAAGGCAACGGTCTATTCCGCAGAGCACGAGGCCCGTATCCGGTCCGAACGCGCCGTTGAAAACGCAATGCAGAGCGCGGATCTGGACCAGGAATTCCAGGTCTATTTTCAGCCCGTCGTTTCACTGCCGGAACGGCTCATCGTCGGCTTCGAAGCTTTGGCGCGCTGGAACAGTCCGGTTCTTGGCTGCGTTCCACCGGACACGTTCATCGGCATTGCCGAGCGCACCGGCCAAATCAATCGGCTGACGCTCTCGCTTTTCGAGACGGCGGTCCGGCAAATCAAGATGCTTCCCGGCGACTTGTGCCTGTCCTTCAATCTGTCCGCTCAAGACATCACGTCGGTCGAAACGGTCGACGCACTGCTGGAGATCGTTTCCCGGCACGATCTCAATCCGAAACTGATCACGTTCGAAATCACCGAAACATCGGTCATCGACAGCTACGAAGCCGCTGAAACCTGCATGCAGACACTGCGCAGCGCGGGCGTGACCCTTGCGCTTGACGATTTCGGAACAGGCTATTCGAGCCTCGGTTACCTTCACCGGCTGCCGATCGATTGCGTCAAGGTTGACCGAAGCTTCGTTGCCGGCATTCACGACCCTGTTGCGAGCGGTGTCATCACGTCGATCATTAATCTGTGCCGCTCGATGGAGATGCTCTGCGTTGTTGAAGGCGTTGAAGACAGAAACCAGCTCGAGCTGCTGAAAGCCCTGCGGTGCAACCTGGTTCAGGGTTATCACTTTGCCCCGCCCCTGCCGTTTGATGAAGTGATCAACAGCGTACGTGCAAGTGCGCACGTCGTCGGGCTGCCTCTTTCCAGCGCCGAAGGCATGGAGGAGTTGAGGCTTTCGCGAGCCTGACGGGACAGTTCTGCAAAGCTTCCGGCGCAAATGAGACGAGTGGCATGAGTGGTGGCACAAAGCGGCAAAAGGAAATGCGCAAGGCCCTCAGGGCCCTTCTGCCGCGCGTACCGATGCATGACGCGGAAGCGATCCTGACGATTGCACTTGCCGGGCACCTGCGCCACCTGCCGCCGACCATTTCGCTCTGGCAGGCAACGACCAGCCACATCCGGCACGAACTCACCGAATACGATGCTCTTTTGGATGAAGGTTATGACCGGGATTCCGCGCGTTTCTTCGTCCTTGAGACGATGAACGAAATCCTGCGCGAATGGGGCTGCAATCGCGAAGTCACCAACGCAGCCGAGGATGAGGTGAGCTGACAGGGATATCAGGGTCTTCGGGCTACCAGATCGATCTCGACAAGCGCATCGACGGCAAGACCGGAGACACCCACGCAGGTTCGTCCCGGAAGCCTGTCCGGCGGAAAATAGGTCAGGTAAGTTTCGTTCATCGCCTTGTAGTCGCGCTTGAATTCGGTGAGATAAACGCGCGCAAAAACAACATGTTCCAGCCCCAGGCCAACACCGGCAAGCACCAGTTTCAGGTTGTCCATCACCCGCCTCGTCTGGGCCTCGACACCGTCCGGCAACGGTGCACCCGGATCATCCGGATCGGTCGGCATCTGCCCGGTGACAAAAACCCAGCCATCCGCTTCGACTGCGTGCGAAAACGGGGCGACGGGCTGCGGCGCATTGCCGATCATGTGATGAATGGGTAGCACGTTACTCTCCCGGGACGTTCGATTTTGAGATGCCTGGAAGCATACCGCGTCAGCCGCGCGGATAAATCCATTGTTCTGGGATATGTGCGGTCACGGTTTCCCCGCCTTTGATCACGCTGGGTTTTTCGACATATCCGACCAGTCCACGCAGGCCGCGGGCGACCTTGGGAAACAAAAGATCGAGACCTTGCCGATCCGGATAATTTGCAGCGATCGCCGCGCCCGCGAAGCGGCAGGGGGCGTTGTCGCCGTCGACGCGGATCACCAGGCCTCCCTGGAAAACCAGACGGGTACGCGGCGGTATTCTGGTCAGGTTCGGGATCGCGGACAGGAGAATGTTGCCGCCGATCCACTCCGGCCTCAGATCATCGATTTCCATCTTGCCGGCAATCACCGACAGTTCTTCAACCGACAGGATAGAAACCTGTCGCTCGTTGCACATTTCCGTCCCGCGCGGATACCAGGGTTCCCGGCCTCCCGACTTGCGCGTGAAGCCGGCATGGCGGTCGCCCGGAACACCCTCAAAAGAAAGCTCAAGATCTTCAATGGCGGTGGTCTGAAAATCATCCGGAGAGGTTGTTCGAAAGACACCCTCTACTTGCCCATCCACCTTGAACTTCGGGGCAACCTTGAATTCTTCGGGAAGCAAGGTGAGCTGGTCGGTCATCGGGTTCTCCTGTCCGTCGTGAACGAGAAGACTTAATTCTGTCCGTCCATGGACGCCAGCAAATCAATTTGATCAAAACATCAAATGTCTTGATCCTTTTGGTGCGCCTTCGGATCAGGACAGCGAACCCAAAGCGACAAGCAAAAGGCCCGCCACACTGTGCGGGCCTTTCTTCATGCTTTACCGTTTACTGCAGCGGATAAGAGCAAACCATTGAGGTGTGCTGTGAGTTGATCCAGCAGTTCGGCGGCAGCTGACCCGTCGGGATCGGGTAGTAGTAGTAAGTCGGCTGGTTCGACGCGTTTGCTATGGCCGCTCCGGTCGCAACACCCGCTGCGTAGGCACCCGGGTGATAGTAAGGCCCGTACGGCGGGTAGTATGGGCGATACGGCGGATAGTAGGGGTGATACGGGTGATGCCAGGCCCGGCAACGCGGATCCTGAGGCGAGTGATAACAATACGGGCCATAGGGCTCGAAGCCGACCGAACCGGAATGATGCACCGCTGTCGTGCTGTGATGGCGCGGCGGACGCGAACTGCGGTCAATGAAAAGGGCAACGCCTGTTGCACTCTCCGGCAGTTCACCGCGCAGGACCTTTACGCCATAGACAACAGAAGATCCTTCGATTTTAGCGGATGTCAGTTCCACCAGCGCAGGCGCCTTGTCGGTCGCGCTCAATACGGAAACAACTGCGTTGGGAGGGTCCCCCTTGAATCCGTCTTCGGCTGTCCAGAACGCCGTGAAGTCTTCGTTCGAAATCTGGCCGCCAACGCGGTAGGGGCGGTCACTGAAGAACAGGACGCCGGTATTGGCATCCGACAACGTAAGCGAGCTGCCGTCGTATGACATTTCACCTGCCTGCTGCACGAAGTCGTATGTCGGCGGCGGCGTCGGGTCCGCATTCACGGGCTGAGCGTTCTGGGCGCTCGCAGTTCCGGTCGCCATCGCGGCCAGAAGGCCTGCGCCTATCATCATACCACGTGGAAATCTCAAGCAATTCATCTTCAAGTACCTCCTCCGGGCCATGCGGGGTGCCCGTTTGCTGATACGCAAACCTTGCACACACCTCCCGTTCAGATTGTGACATAGAACACAGTCTTTGTTGCTAATTGAAGCCGGATGAAGGCCAGGAAATTAAATATCGGTAAGTCTCAACCTGATCCGGTGGCAGGCTCAAGATCGGACGCTGCCGACCAGATGTGCTCCTGCCTCAAGCCATCAAGGCAGCGAACCACCTTCCTTGCGTAGTAGAGTGTTGCGACCCAATCGGTCATCAGCTTGATGTCAGCTTTTTCCGGTGGTGGCATTGCCGCCAGCCACTCTTCAGCAAGGCCAGGGACCGTCTGCCGCGCCTTGTCCTTTAGAACGGTTTCGAATTCATCGAGCACGCGTTTGTCCATCCGTGCGAGCAGATCCTCCAGCGTGGCGTCGGAGGGATTGCCCGCTGCTTCCTTGCGAACAGTGGCCCGGGCCTGCCGGTACAAAATCACATAGTCGGCAAGGACGATCACCAGAACATCGAGATCGGCCGTTGCGTGGCCGAAAGACGACCACGGGACCTGTTCGGCGCGGTAGTTCTTGGTGGAGGCAATGAGGTTCATCGCGTCTTTTCTGAGCCTGGCATAATCCTGCCTGTCCTGCGCGGGCGTTGTGCTGCCGGACTTGAGAAACTCTTCACAAGTCGTCAGGTAGCTGCCAGCGAGACCTTTGACGCTTTCGCCGCTGCGTTTGGGAAACAGCAGCCAGGCCGCCGTGAGACCGACGGCGGCTCCGATCATCGTGTCGTAAAGCCGCTCCCAGAAGCCGGACACCGGCAACCCCGTCAGCGTCTCCAGACCGATCAGAACCAGGAAGCTGATGAAACCGACAGCGACGCCGTAATTGCGTTCGAACAGGATGATGATCGGCGGCAAAAGGGCGACGATCAGGAACAGCCGGACTTCCGGCAAGTCAGCCAGAACCGGTTCCAGGGCAATGGCAAGGATGAAGCCCACGGCGGTTCCCACAGTCCGCTGAATGGTTTTCTGGATCGTTGCCCCCAGACTGCTGCACATGACCACGATGACCGTGATCGTGATCCAGTAAGCATGCGACAGCTGAAAATAGGTGCCGATGCCGTATCCGACCGTTGCCGCGACACTTGCCTGTACGGCCAGGCGCCAGGAGAGCCGTTGAACCAGCCCTGCATTCGAGCCTGACTGCGCCGGAGCCTTGGGACACGTTTCGATCTCTGCATCGCCGTCGGACAGTGTCCAGAGGCGGAAAAAGGCCTGCGCAATGCGCAAGATCTGGAACTCGTCTTCCTTGCGAAGACCGCTCTCGCCCCGGACCCACTCGAGGTCGGGCTTCGTCATGCCCTTCACATCCTTGCCGGACCTTATGCGCATGAGTATGCCGCGAAGCGCTTCACGATAAGCCTTGTCCGCGATGAGAGAAGCCCGGACGTCCTGCGGAAGGACAGCGACTGCGTCCCGGACGACTTCAAGCGCCAGACGCATCATGGTGGCCGATTCAGGCGATAGGCCGCGCAGATCATGGCCCGCACCGGCCAGATCGGCGCAAAACTCAAGCTCGGATCGCAGGCCAGCGAGATCGTGGAGCGTTACGCGGCGGCTTCTTTCGTCGGTGATCTTGCCGTTTGCAGCCAGGTCCAGATATTCCGCGATCGCTTTGCGGTTGGTTTTTTCCACCTGCTCGAACGTCCGGGAGGCAGACGGTCGCCAAAGGCCGATGCGGACCACGCCGGCGATCGCCACCCCCAAAACCGTCATTGCGGGCAACCAGATACCGGCAGAATGCGGCAGACTGGACATGATCACGAACAACCAGAAGATCGAGATCATGCGCCCGGCCCGCATCCAGAAAGGCCCCAGCCCGTCGAGACCGAAACCGACGGCGATCACCACGATCCAAAGTGGCTGCAAGACCTTGGAGGCCGAGGCCCCTGCAACCGTCCCCAGCGCCGCACCGACGGCCGTCAGCAAAACCAGGATCGAGCCGAATTTCGCGATCTCGATGGCCTCGTGCCGGCGCGTCGAGATAGGTGTGAACAGAAGGACGTGCGCGGTGGCGGCAGCGCAAACAACTGACAGGGTAAAGCCCGAGATACCGTCCACATAGGATGCAAGGTGATCTGCAGCCAGAGCGGCAACAACGACGGCCAGCGTCAGATGCAGTCCGCGCACGACGCGCAGCCCACCAGGGTCGTAACGCATGATCCGTGACACGGTACGGGAGACGATCTGGTGCATGACGTGGCTTGAGCTTATCCCGGTAATCGACTGCAATGACTAAACTAAATGGAACGGAAACCTGCCGATCTGGCATCCGGATCGCATGATGACAGAATGCCGTCATTTTGCGCCGCTCGTAAAGGTCCGTTGGATTGGATTGCTCTGATCTTCAAGACCCCGGCCACTATGGACCCCGCCGACTGTTCCATTCCCTCCAAGGGAATTGCGTTCCGGCTGCCTTGTGGCACAAGTCAACCGTCTGAAACGCGGAAAATGAAGTGCAATGAAAACCCTCTATCTTGCTGCCGCCATCTTCGGAACGCTGGTTCCCTGGCTCTTTTTCGCTGGCTTCATCGCCGAGAACGGCGTCTCTCTTCCTCTTTTCGTCGCCGAAGTTTTTGCGACCCGACCGGCGACCGGGTTTGCCGCCGATCTTTTGATCTGTTGCGCCGTCTTCTGGATCTGGTCGTGGCGGGACGCGCGTGAAAACGCCGTACCGGGCTGGTGGCTGACACTCCCAGCCGTCTGGCTCGTCGGGCTCTCGCTTGCCCTCCCCCTCTATCTGTGGATGCGCGAGCGCGCGAGGGAAAGTCACGAATGACCTTGAATAGAATAGCGCGCTGTGACGAGGTCGTGAGACAGAGCGTCAGGGAACGAAGTGTTCTTCGATTTCCCCGCCCATCAGGCGACCGGCTTAGCCGGTCGCTTTAGGCTGCTTTTTTTGCGAAAAGTCCAAACGCTCAGGCGACCCCATCGAAATTGGTCCGATTGTTTTGCCCCAGAGCAACCCTGTTGGTCCGCACGAGGGTTGCCAGCTCGTTCAATGTCTGTGTCTGGATGGCTTTTGTGCCAAGAAGCTGCCTGGCAACTTCGTCCGCTTTCAGGAAGATCGGGTTGAGGCCCTGGGTCGCCACCGACGTTTGAGGATCGGTTTGGGCACCACCGGTAAGAATGTGGTGAAAGGTGCCCTGGGCAACGTGGGCGATGGTTTCAGATTTGTCTCTCGAAAATGCCGGCCCGGACGGGTTGCTGCCGAATGCACGGATATCACAAAAGGCATGCGTTGCTTCGTGAACCACCACGGCCCTTTCATGATCCGTGGTAATGCGCGGAACAGACATGGCGAACGTGTTTGCTCCGACAATCACGTCGCCGGTAAACTTGTTCAAGGCGTCGCGCGCGAAATAGACTGCGGACACATTCGGCGGCAGCACGTGCTGTTCCGCGGTGATGTCTCCAATTTGGATCGCGTCACGTACTTCCTGAAAACTGCTGCGCGAAATGTGGGTACCCTGCACAATGAAATTCACGTCGGCCAGGCGCGGGTGATCAAGAACGCTAATGATGGACTGGGCGAGGTTTGCGTTGGGGTCCGTGGCATCGCCCATGGTCGGGATGCGCGCCAGCGTCACCGGCGTGCGCAGCAACTTGTCGAAAACCCCCATTGTCTGTTCACCGACGATACCGTCGACACCGAAATCAGGATCGGACTTTCGCTGCTTGCGCTGAAAATCGATAACCGCGCCCTTGGTTTCAAATCCGAAATCACCGTCTGGCGAGCCGTATTTTGCCGTTGATTTCGGGAGCGGATGTTTCAGGTCTATCAAGGCCTGCTGCACGTGGCGGACATAGAGCCCGGTATCGCCGAATTTCATCGGCGGACTGTTGTCCGCGGTCTGCTGCAGCCGCATGTTCCAGTTGAAGCGCGGAGACGTCAGTCGCATCGCTGTCATCCTTCTGTCTGCCGGCAGACTGGAAACGGCTTCAGGCCCTTGCACATGAAATTCCGGAGGCCGTCGGCGCAAGCCCGACGGCGGTCCTTTATGTGCTCTGCGGGGCCACGCCAAAGTTAGCGCCGGCGGTAAACCTCAAAAAAATGTCTAAGCACCCGAACAGTTTTTCGGTCGGTCACACAGTCGCTTCCGGCGCAATTTCACCGGGCTAGGCTTTAATGTGGTGCTTTTTTCCCCGCTTTGCCAAAAGGTTTTGGTATCAATTGTATCACCCGTCAGAGTTGCCGGTGACAAAGCGTCAGCTTCACTCATGCGCTGTTCCCGGATGCGCCGCTGCTTGGAAAAAATGGCCCGGAAAAACCGAGTTTCGCAGTCGCCCTCATCCTGAGGAGGACCGCAAGGTCCGTCTCGAAGGATGGGCAGAGACCTCCGAAGCACGCCGCCAATCCTTCGAGACAGCACTTCGTGCTTCCTCAGGATGAAGCCGCGTAAACGCGACCCTGTGAGCGGTTCGCTTGTGTTGGAAATAAAAAAAGGGCAGTCATTTGACTGCCCTTTTCAGCATTTTTTTGCGCACGTTTTACCGGGTCAGCGGCTTGTACTTGATCCGGCGCGGGTCGGCGGCGTGAGCGCCGAGGCGGCGGACCTTGTCCTTTTCGTAGTCTTCGAAGTTACCTTCGAACCACTCCACGTGGCTGTCACCCTCAAAGGCGAGCATATGAGTGGCCATGCGGTCGAGGAACATACGATCGTGGCTGATCACGACAGCACAGCCGGCATAGTTCTCAAGGGCATCCTCAAGCGCTGCCAGGGTTTCGGTGTCGAGGTCGTTGGTCGGTTCGTCGAGCAGGAGAACGTTGGCACCCTTCTTCAGCACCTTGGCAAGGTGCACCCGGTTGCGCTGACCGCCGGAGAGGTCGCCGACCTTCGCCTGCTGGGCCGGGCCCTTGAAGTTGAACGACGAGCAATAGGCGCGCGAATTTATCTCCTTGCCGTCGAGATAGATGATCTCGTTGCCGTCGGAAATCTCTTCCCAGACCGTCTTGTTGGCGTCGAGCTTGTCACGGGACTGGTCGACATAGCCGAGATTGACACTGTCGCCGATGGTGATCGACCCGCCGTCGGGCTTTTCCTGACCCGTCAGCATCTTGAAGAGCGTCGACTTGCCGGCACCGTTCGGGCCGATCACGCCGACAATGCCGCCGCGCGGCAGCTTGAAGGTCAAATCTTCGATCAGGAGGCGGTCGCCGAAGCCCTTGGAGACCTTTTCCAGGTCGATGACATTCGCACCCAGACGCTCGCCTACCGGAATGAGGATTTGCTCGATGGTCGGCATGCGCTCTTCCTGCATGGCGACGAGATCCTGGTAGGCGCGGATACGGGCCTTGGACTTGGTCTGGCGGCCCTTGGGGCTCATGCCCATCCACTCGCGCTCGCGGGCGATCGCCTTGGAGCGGGCCATGTTCTCGCGGCCTTCCTGCTCCATGCGCTTGGTCTTCTTTTCAAGATAGACCGAGTAGTTGCCCTCATACGGGATGCCCTGGCCGCGATCGAGTTCCAGGATCCAGCCGGTGACATTGTCCAGGAAGTAGCGGTCGTGGGTGATGATCAGAACAGAGCCCTTGAATTCTCTGAGGTGACGTTCGAGCCAGTGGACGGTTTCGGCGTCCAGGTGGTTGGTCGGTTCGTCCAGCAGCAGAAGGTCCGGTTCGGACAGGAGCAGCTTGCAGAGCGCAACGCGGCGGCGTTCCCCGCCGGAGAGGCTCTCCACGCCACTGTCGGACGGCGGACAGCGGAGCGCTTCCATCGCCATTTCAACCTGGCTTTCCAGGTTCCACAGGTCCTGTGCGTCGATCTCGTCTTGAAGCGAGGCGGCTTCGTCAGCGGTCTCGTCCGAGTAGTCCATCATCAGCTCGTTGTAGCGGTCGAGCTTGGCCTGCTTGTGGGCAACGCCTTCCATGACGTTTTCCATGACCGTCTTGGTTTCGTCGAGCTGCGGCTCCTGTGGCAGATAGCCGACCTTGGCGCCCTCGGCAGCCCAGGCCTCACCGGAATATTCCTTGTCGAGGCCTGCCATGATTTTCAGAAGCGTCGACTTACCGGCCCCGTTCGGACCCAGGATGCCGATCTTGGCGTCCGGGTAGAAGGACAGGTGGATATTGTCGAGGACTTTCTTGTCGTTATAGGCCTTGGACAGGCCATGCATGTGATAGATGAACTGGCGCGCCATGGGGCTCCGCTTCTCCACTTTCGAAAACTGACGGGAATCTTTGGAATTCTGCCGCGTCTTTTAGGGGAAACGGGCGCCGGGGGCAATGGGGATCTGTCCGCATTCCGTGTGATTTGCTGAACGCTGCGCACAGAAGGTCTTTGGCCAACGAATAGACCGCAGGGAACTGGGCCGTGGCGCGTAGCACCTCCATCGGTACAATCCGGATACCTCATCATAGTCATCCCCGACTTGATCGGGGATCCATTGGTTCTTGTATCGTTGGCGTATTCCCCGCCATGAGCGGCTTCGCCTAGTGCACCAAATTCGTTCGGCATTGATAAATGTGTGGATCGGATCCCCGATCACGTCGGGGATGACCGCTGCGTGAGGCACTCGGCTTGCGCCTTTTGCAAGTTCGACAGCCAAGCTTTTGTCGCTGCGGGTGTTCCAGCGTATGCCTCGTTGAGCGTCAATCCAGATCGCGCTTCCAGGGTATCCGGTGTGTTCACCTCCCAGGCGAGCCCAAGCCGTTCAAGCCCTCTTACCAACCACCAGCCCAAATCGGTCTGCCCCGGAAGAAAGCCAAGCTGTGCGGATTTCGGGAAGGCGTGATGGTTTTCGTGAAAGGCTTCGCCGAAGGTGACCAGACCAAAGTGCGGGAGATTGTACCCTTGGACGCAGGCGCCTTTTACGTAAAGCAGCTGCTCCTTCGGCTGATGGGCATAGTAGCCGACAAGCCAGTGACCGATCAGCGAGACGGAAACCCGGCAGCATATGCCCCAGACGACGAAAGGCAGACCGCCGAGGAGAAAGAGCGGAACCGCGATCACAATCTGCTGCGCCATCCAAGTTTTTTCAACGACCCGGTAGAAGAGATCGTGAGCGATATCGTCTTCGATCGCGAAGCGCGGTTCCTGCTTCAGATTGATGCCGCAGCACAATTGCCAGTAAGCATCTTTCCAGAACCCGGCCCGGTGGGCGAAAAAGTCGTGACAATCCGGTTGCCGCTGGCCCCAGTCGCGGAAATCATGCAGGCGGATCATGCCGAAGGGACCGGCCATGCCGACCAGCACGCCGAGATAAACCAGCAACTTTTCGATCCACGGCACCGTCTTGAAGGAACGATGGATCAACAGCCTGTGCATGCCGACGGAATGGCCACCGCAAATCGTCACCGCCGTGAGCAGAACAAAGACAGCGAAGGCCGGCCAGGTGAACGTCAGCGGTCCGGCAATCAGTGCGACCGCGGTTATGCCGGCGATCCAGACAGTTTTGACCGGTTTCAGAACAACTGTGCCGTGGACCGGATTGGCGCCGCCATCGGCAAACACGCGTTCCGTCGATACCGCTTGCGAATGCTCGTTGCAGGTCAAAGACATAACTTCCCCTCCTCCGCCCGCAGCCGGGCAGACGCTCTCGCAGTCCGGGGCTGACCCGAACCTCAAAAAAGGTTGTAAATCCGCCCACCGAAACCGATGAGCTCTTGCCTTCAGAAGGGACGTCCATTATTTAGGCAGTAAGCTAATTACCATCAATTATATAATTAGGCAATTACCTAATTATGAGATGATTAACGCCTTCTCGCAGGAGCACCTGATGCCATGAGCGACCAGCCGGACATCTTGAGCGCAGCCGAACCCGGCGGCATCCAGAAAGTCTTTGAAGCGCTGGCATCTGCGCCGCGCCGCAAGATCCTTGCCTATCTGGCCCACAGTTCCCTGACAGCTGGAGAGATCGCGGACCGTTTCGACATGTCGAAGCCTTCGATCTCCCAACACCTCAACGTGCTGGAAAGCGCCGGTCTGGTGCAAAAGGAAAAGCGCGGCCAATACGTGCATTATTCAATTGTTCAGGAAAGCCTTGCGAACACGCTGAACGGCTATGTGCAAGAGGTCTGCCCGGTTTCGCGGCCGCTGAAGAAGGAAAGTGCCTCTTTGCGCGACAAGAAGGCTTCCGAAGAAAGCTGAGCGATTGAATGCCGGAAACAGTCAGTGTGTGCGCCGGTATGTGATCGTTCACATTTCCTCTTTCGTGAACCGTCATTTCTTGTAAAGTCCGGCATAAATTCCAAGATTTCAAATTCTCTCCACGCTCGGACACCCCCATGCAAAAACCCGACATCCTGATGACCAAACCGATGCTGCCTATTGTCGAGGAGCAGCTGGACGCCGAGTTTAACGTGCACCGACTGCATCAGGCGGAAGACAAGCAGGCAATGCTGGCGGAGATCGGCGACAGGATCCGGGGTGTCGCGCTTTCCTGGGCGCGGGTTGATGAAGCATTCCTCAAACAGCTCCCCAATGTCGAAATCGTTTCGAGCTTTGGCGTTGGATACGATCATGTCGACACCGATGCGTGCCTGAAGGCCCAGGTCATGGTCACCCATACCCCCGATGTGCTGACAGAGGAAGTCGCTGATACCGCTATCGGCCTGATGATCATGACCGTGCGCGAGTTGGGACAGGCTGAGCAATATCTCAGGAACGGACACTGGAAGCCCAACGCCCCCTACCCGCTGACCCAGGCCACCCTGCAGGGGCGCACGCTCGGTATTTTCGGGCTCGGGCGGATCGGCAAGGCGATTGCCAAGCGCGCCGAAAGCTTCGGCCTCTCCATCCACTACCACGGCCGCTCGCAGCAACCAGGCGTCGACTATCCCTATCATGCGAGCCTGGAAGGTCTTGCGGCTGCCTGCGACACGCTGATGGTGGTTGCGCCCGGTGGCGCGGAGACCCAGCACGCTGTAAACGCCGAGGTGCTGAAAGCGCTCGGCCCTGCCGGCGTTGTCATCAATATCGGCCGGGGATCCGTCATCGACGAAGCAGCGCTGGTTGCCGCTCTCGAAGACGGCACGATTTACGGGGCCGGTCTCGATGTTTTCGAACATGAACCGCGCGTCCCGGACAGCCTCCTGAAGCTGCCGCGCGTGACCGCACTGCCCCATGTCGGCTCCGCCTCGCAGGCGACACGCAACGACATGGGCCAGCTTGTCGTCGATAACCTGAAAAACTGGTTTGCGACCGGGCGGCCGCTGACACCCGTCCCGGAAATGAAGTAACCGGCAGGCGCCGAAAGTTTTTCCCGGCGCCAGACGGCCTTTCCGTTAGCGCAGGCTGTTGGCAAGCGCAGCGCCGATCCCGGCAATCGCCTTGTTTCGGGTTTCGAAAGCCGCAGTGGTCTGGGTGATGTAGACAGCAATCACAAGGGGTGCGTGTCCTTCCGGCCAGATGACGGCGATATTGTTGCGCGATCCGTTGGCGCCAGCGCCTGTCTTGTCCGCAATGCGCCAGGTCTTCGGCAGTCCTGCGCGCAAGGTCTTGTTGCCGACCTTGTTGCCTTCCAGCCAGTCCGTGAAACGTGTTCTTGCCGTCTCGGTCAGCCCCTCTTCAAGGACAAGTTTCTGCAGCGTTTCAGCCGCGGCACGCGGCGTCGTCGTGTCTCTTTCATCGCCCGGGATGCCTGTGTTTGAGTCTGGCTCCCATCGGTCCACCCGCGTTTTGTCATCACCGATGCTTCTCAGAAACGCTGTCACTTCCTGTGGTCCGCCGAGCGCCTGCATCACAAGATTGGCCGCGGCGTTGTCGCTGATCGTGACGGTGATCACGCAGAGTTCTTCAAGGGAGATACCTTTGCCGCCGACCAACTTTTCCGTCACTGGTGAATAGGAAACGATGTCGCTTTCCTCAACAATGAGGGACTGTGTGCGATCAACCGTTCCTTTGGAGTCGGCGTCCAGAAGAGCGGCGCAAAGAAACGCCTTGAACGTGCTGTTTGTCGGAAACCGCTCATCGCCCTTGTGCGACCAGGTCGTCCCGCTTTCGGTATCGATGATTGTCACCCCGACCCTTGACGAGAGCCGGCTTTCGATGTCTTCCACGACAGATGCGATCGGTGCCGGATCGAACTCAGCAGCCTCCGCCGGGGCTAGGGCCGCAAATGGCAACAGGACGCCCAGAAGGGCGTGTTTGCAGATGCCTGATCTCATGATGGTCTCCTGAAGAGGTCTTCTAATCTGCTTGCCGAACCAACCCCCCGGTCGGGTGTCGAGCAAGTGAGTTCGACAGTGCCCTCCCTCGACACATTACACAAATGATGATTAGTGGGGTCAGACATGAGAAAAACTTGGCCGTAGAGCACACCCATGGAATTTTCAAGAATACCTCTCAACGCCTTACGGGCATTCGAGGCCTCCGCACGGCTGCAGAGCTTTACCCGCGCTGGATTGGAACTCAGGGTGTCTCAAACTGCCGTCAGTCATCAGGTGAAGGTCCTGGAGGAAATCCTGCAGGTGTCCTTGTTCAAGCGTCAGCCGCGAGGCGTGACGCTGACCGATGAAGGCCAGGCTTTGCTGCCTGTTCTCAGTGACGCCTTCCGCCGCATGAGCGATGCGCTCAGCCGATTTGAAGACGGCAATTTCCGGGAAGTTCTGACAATTGGTGTTGTATCCAGTTTTGCGAACGGCTGGCTGCTGAACCGCCTCGGCGATTTCTCGTCTCTTCATCCCCACGTGGACCTTCGCCTGAAAACGAACAACAACCGCGCCGATTTGCTGACAGACGGGCTGGATTGCTTCATTCGCTTTGGAGACGGCAGCTGGCATGGCACGGACGCAATCCGCCTTTTCAGCGCCAGGCTGTTTCCGGTCTGCGCACCTGATCTGGCCAAGAAGATTTGCGAACCGCCGGATTTGCTGGAAAGACCCTTGCTCCGCTCCTACAGACTGAATGAGTGGGCGCTCTGGTTTCAGACGGCCGGCTTGCCGTCTCCACGCAGTCGCGGCTGGATGTTCGACAATTCGCTTGCCATTGTCGACGCGGCGGCAAAAGGAGCCGGCGTCGGCCTTGTGCCGGTCCGTCTGTTCGAACGCGACCTGGCAGAGGGACAGATTGTTCAGTTGTTCGATATCGGCATCGAAACCGGGAACTATTGGCTCACCTGGCTCAAGTCGCGCCAGGAGACGACCGCAATGCAGGCATTCCGAAGCTGGATTACGAACCAAGTTGCTGCAGAAACATAAGACGCTTCAGCCCTTGCGACCGACGACCATTTCGCGCTTGCCGGCAAAACCCTGTTTCTTCTCAACGGAAAAACCGGCGGATTGAAGATTGCGCCGAACCCAGCCTGCGGCCGTGTAGGTGGCGAGCGTTCCATCCGCCGCCGTCAGGTCCGCGGCCCTTTTCAGGAGGTCCGCGTCCCAAAGCTCCGGGTTTTTCGCCGGGCTGA
>Ga0207422_1001010_pt1 | contig 67725 bp, 55 predicted proteins | sample MarCyaLeptolynsp_FD_187757 | JGI IMG/M metagenome (GOLD analysis project Ga0207422, IMG submission 187757) | Marine cyanobacterial communities from Panama - species 1 Leptolyngbya sp. (SPAdes) | ecosystem: Environmental > Aquatic > Marine > Unclassified | place: Panama: Panama City | collected...
CATGCCGTAGCCCGTGCGGCGGATTTCAAATGTAAGTTCAAGCCGTTCCGCGGCAGCACGCGCAGCCTCTTCCAGCGCCGGATCATCGGTTTGGGCGAGATAGACCAGCCGCTTGTAGTGAGCGAAATACATGTCCCTCAGGTGCGGGTGCCAGTCGAGCCCGAGCGGTTCGATGACCATGGTCTGAAAATGGCGGGCAAGAAAGTCGGTCAGGTAGAACGTGCCGAGTTCTTCCTCCGCGATCTTGTCGAACTCGTCCAGGCCTGAAAAGAAGGCGTAACAATGCGCGCCTGCGATGCGCTTTGTGCCGGTTTCCTCCAGCACCCTGTCCAGCAGACCACCCGTGCCGCAATCGCCGTAGCCGATCAGGATCTCGGAATAAACGTCCTGGTTCAGGAGGATGGCGCGGCGGACTTCCTCGGGGATCTTGTCCGGCGTGTTGTGCAATTGCGCGGGGAGGCAGGTGAGGTCGATATGATCGAGGCCGTTCAGATCGCGTATGGCGATGATCTCGCGGGCAAGCGCTCCGCAGGCAATAACAAGGACGCGGCCGATCTTGTCGTTCGCGTCCTCGTCGGTTTCGATCGGAAAAAGAGGCTCGACCACCCGCATATCGGCAGCCCCTTCAAACACCGCCTCAGCCTTTTGAGGCGAGTTGGTTGTGGCGGCGGGCGATCAGGTCCTTCGCCATTTCCACGGCAACGGCAGCGTCACGGCAATACCCGTCCGCGCCGACAGCTTCGCCGAACTCTTCGTTGAGCGGCGCGCCGCCAACGAGCACGATGTAATCGTCGCGAATGCCCTTTGCCTTCATCTCGTCGATGACCACTTTCATGTAGGGCATCGTGGTGGTCAAAAGCGCGGACATGCCGAGGATTTCCGGCTGGTGCTCTTCCAGGGCGGCAAGGTAGTTCTCGACCGGGTTGTTGATGCCGATGTCGATGACTTCGAAGCCTGCGCCTTCCATCATCATGGAAACAAGGTTCTTGCCGATGTCGTGAATGTCGCCCTTGACCGTGCCGATGACCATCTTGCCGACCTTCGGTGCGCCGGTTTCGGCAAGCAGCGGACGCAGGATGTGCATGCCGGCCTTCATGGCGTTCGCGGAAAGGAGCACTTCCGGAACGAACAGGATGCCATCACGGAAATCGATTCCGACAATGCGCATGCCCTCCACGAGAGCCTTGGTCAGGATGTCGTAAGGTACCCAGCCGCGCTCCAGAAGAATGTTGACGGCTTCCTCGATCTCTTCCTGAAGACCATCGTAAAGGTCGTCATGCATTTGCTCGACAAGTTCATCGTCGGAAAGCGACGCGAGATCGATATCTTCTTCATCGGACATGGGCAGCTCCAACAGGGCACAAGTGGCTTGAATTAGTACAAAACCTTATGCCTCAAGGCTGATTTGCCGATATCTTCAAAGCGACACGGCAAGTCGCTTACGCGACAGCAAAGATTACCATTGCGTTACAGCGACGAAACGGAGCATTGAAAACCAAGAATTCCTGGTTTTAGATCAACGTGTTTCCTGCTTCGGGTGTTTCAAATTGAACGGCAGCTTTTCGCGCTTCGCAGTCTTTGTCTCAACGCTTGCACTGGCCGCCTGCCAAACCATCGGCGGAACGGTCAATTTTGTGCACAAAACCGGGTCGACGGTTGAACAGCGGCGCAGTGTCATCGACAGCTGCCAGGTCGCTGCCCTGCAGCAGGTTCCGCCGTCGTTCCGGACCAGAACTGTCGGCGGATACGGCGCGTTCGGCCCGCGCTATTGCGTCGGCTTTTCCTGCTACGGCACCAGGGGTTACGGCTATACGCCGATGATCGTAAGCACCGATCCGAATGAAGCGCTGCGCGCCAGGCGGTTGCAGCTTTGCCTCAACCAGAGAGGCTATTCGGTGATCTCCAGGCCGACTTGCACCACGGAAGGCGAGGCGCTGGCCTACAAGTCGCAATCCAGACAGGCACCGGCAGCCAGCACTGCCTGCGTCTCCGGCGAGCCACGGCTGGAGAGCCGATGGGTGCGGACGCGCTAGCAAAAAAAGAGGGCAAAGCGAATGACCTGAGCCGGCCCGCACTACCATCTGAGCGCGAGAGAGTGTCACTTGATTCTGCCATCGCTGTTCGATGCAATTGATTTGCGTGCGAGGGCCTGAAAGAGACGCGGTAAGAAATCTGGCTGCCGCCGGTCCGTTGCCTGCACGTGTTTTGTTGATTTCGCCTCATATATATACTAGAAGTTGTACAACCTTACTGCGTGTAAAAGTGGAACTATGAATGTCGGCAAAATTGTATTCGCCCTTCGTTGTCTTGCTATTCGGCTTTCTTCTATTCACAACCTCGACCTTTTCTCAGGAAGCCATAAATGCCCCGACGCCAGGACATGCAGAAGCAATGGACGCGCGCAGGGAAGCAGTGGCGCAGGCGCGAAAGACATTTTCCGGTTTCGGATTGAACTTGGAAGACAAACAAGAGGTCTATCGCGCTTTGCTGGAGCTTGGTTACGCCAGTGAGGACTTGGCAGTTCCCGATTTTCTCCTGAGAAAGAGCACAATCGTCGCCGTCAAGGACTTTCAAAAAACCATTGGTGCCGCGGCGACGGGATTTCTGACAAGAGACCAGATCGCGACTCTGCGCGGCGCCATAAACCCGTCAGTCGTGGATACTCATGATGCTGGCCGAGAGCCGAAACTAGCTTTTGAAGAGCCGGTTTTGAGTTGTCAGGACCAGCGCGTGCTTTATCGAGCGCTTCATGCGCGCGGTCACACGACCAGACGCACTGCATTCCCCGACTTTCTGTCCGACGACGATGTCATCGCCGGAGTACGCGAATTTCAAAAGGGGATCGGGGAAGTTGCCACGGGCAATCTCACCAAAGCCCAGAAAGAGGTTCTGCGGGCAAATGCAGGAAAATCCTATCTGTGGGAACATAGGACGTGCGATCCGGACTTGCTGCTTTTTCCCTCAAACAAATGGGCTGCTGCGGGTTTCTCTGCCTCTGACAAAGAAGATGTCTTTGAAATACTCTATGGTCTCGGATTGCTGACTGACGACAAGATGTACAGCAGCTTTTCAGACCGCGACAACAAGGCGGCAGCCCTGAAATTTCAGGCAAGCATTGGTGCTGAACAAACGGGTTACCTGACGAGCAGACAGGCTGACGGAATTTTGCACGGCTGGTTGCTGCCGTCTCCCAGGCAGCAGTGGATTGCTCTTGCGGTTCCGGATGAGAAAAAGAAGTACCTTTATCAAGCCCTGGTTGACCTCGGACACTTCAAGGGCGCAGTTCCCATTGTCGACTTCACTTTCAATGAAGACCTGATCCGCGCGGTCCGCCTGTACCAAGAAGCGTCCGGCCTTCCCGCAACCGGTTTTCTCTCCAGGGCTCAGGTGAAACTGCTTCTGGCACACGAGATCAAGTCTCCACCCGCCAGGACCGCTCCGGAAACACCAAAGTGGTCCAATCCGGTTATGTCACGGTGGTACAAAGACTATTCGGAGCAAGAGCTTAGGTTGATCTATCTCGCTCTCCACAACAGAGGATTTTTCCTTAGCGAGGCTACCAAGACCGACTTTACGCATCCTGATCTGGTAAAGCGTGTTCGAGAATACCAGGAGTCCATTAAGGCGAATCCGACCGGCTACCTGACCTCTTTTCAGATTGCCGAACTCTTGCGAAGTCCTGGCATTCCACTCTCGCGCGAACAACAACAGAAGAGGAGCGCGCGCTTGCTGGCGAAGAAGGCGCCAAAAGTGCAGCCGCCCGCGCGCAGCGATTGGGAAAAGCTGGCATACACGCTGGATCAGAAACAGAAAATCTATCGGGCGCTCTATCACCTCGGCTTGGCGAAGGCACCGGAAATGATCACGGATTTTTCCTATCGGATGGATCTGATCGAGGTGGTGCGCGCCTACCAGGAACACAACGGCTTTGATGCGACGGGTTTTCTGACGCCAGAACAGGCCGACAACCTCCTGAACATCAAGGCGCCATTGTTGCCGAGCGAGCAGCAGGACGAGTTTCTTGGCGCATCCGCCGGCACGGCGATACTCGTTTTTTTCAGGGATTTGGGGAAGCAGGAATTCGGGATAAGCAAGCCGATCACCACGATCGCAATGCAACTACAAGACCGGTTGGAACTGACCCCGCATGGCTACATAACTCCTGAACTCTTCGAGAAGGCAAAGACAATCCCGTTGCGGGTCATTCGCGAGACGCGCCGCCCGCAGACGCTCTACTTTGATGCCGAGGAACTTCCCGCAGTCAAGGACTGGGGATTGTGGAAGAGTAACGATGCCTCAGCCTGCGAAACCTCCACCTATTCCATCCACGAAGATGGTTTCACGGGCAGCGCGATGCCGGCGGGCGTAGCTCTGAAACGGGCAGCAGACTGGAAGGAGAGTGCGTTCAAAATCACTGTTCGTCTCAGGAACTGGAAGCCTGATTCGATTGCGTCCGTGCGTGTCGGAGGCCGCAGCTATCTGTTCAAGGAAGCCTTTGGACGAACTTTACTGGTTGGGCCGGATGGCTACCGGTCGAGAAACTACCAAAAGAACTATGCTGACCTGATCAAGAGCGTAATGCAGGCAAACAGCTTCGAGATAATTTATGAAACCGAATTCGGGTCCAAGGTGTTTGTCAGCTTTTCCGCACTTGGCCTTACAAAGCAGATCAGGGCTCTTGTGGACGCCTGCCAAGCAGCCTCACCATAAGAAAAGGGCGGGTCGATTGACCCGCCCGAGTTAACTGCTCTGGTCCGGACAGATCAGAACAGACCCTCAATCTGGCCGTTGTCATCCAGCCGGATATGATTTGCGGACGGGACGCGCGGCAGGCCGGGCATGGTCATGATCTCACCGCAGATTGCGACGATGAAGCCGGCGCCGGCAGACAGGCGCACTTCGCGGACCGGCAGGCTGTGGCCTGTAGGTGCGCCGCGCAGCTGCGGATCGGTGGAGAAGGAATACTGGGTCTTGGCCATGCAGACCGGAAGGTCGCCGAAACCGTCGGCTTCCCAGCGCTTGAGCTGATCACGCACGGACTTGTCGGCCAGCACTTCGTCGGCCCGGTAGATCCGCTTGGCGACCGTCTCGATCTTTTCGAACAGGGACAGGCCGTCTTCGTAGAGAGGCGCGAACTGCGCTGCGCCGCTTTCAGCCAGCTCCGAAACGCGTACGGCGAGCTCTTCTGTACCGGCTGAGCCGTTGGCCCAGTGGGTTGCGAGGATTGCGTCGACGCCAAGATCGGCGCAGTAATCCTTGACCGCCTGAACTTCGGCTTCTGTGTCGGCTGTAAAGTGGTTGATCGCGACAACAGCGGGCACGCCGAACTGTTTCACGTTTTCGATGTGGCGCCCAAGGTTGGCGCAGCCCTTGACGACGGCGTCGACATTTTCCGTGCCTAGATCTTCCTTGGCGAGGCCGCCATTCATCTTCAGCGCCTTGATCGTTGCAACGATCACGACCGCATCCGGCGACAGGCCTGCCTTGCGGCACTTGATGTCGAAGAATTTCTCAGCACCGAGATCGGCACCGAAACCCGCTTCCGTGACGACATAGTCGGCAAGCTTCAGAGCGGTCTGGGTGGCGACAACGGAATTACAGCCATGCGCGATGTTCGCGAACGGGCCGCCGTGAATGAACGCCGGATTGTTTTCCAGGGTCTGAACCAGGTTCGGCTGCAGCGCCTCCTTCAAAAGCACGGTCATTGCACCGTCTGCTTCCAGGTCGCGAGCGTAGATGGGCGTGCGGTCGCGGCGATAGGCAACGATGATGTCGCCAAGGCGCTTCTGCAGGTCTTCCAGATCGGTGGCAAGACAAAGGATCGCCATGATCTCTGAAGCAACCGTGATATCGAAGCCGCCTTCGCGCGGGAAGCCGTTGGCGACGCCACCGAGTGAACACACGATCGAACGCAGGGCACGGTCGTTCATGTCGAGCACGCGGCGCCAGGTCACGCGGCGCTGGTCGATGCCGAGTTCGTTGCCCCAGTAAATGTGGTTCTCGATCAACGCGGAAAGGAGGTTGTGAGCCGACGTAATGGCGTGGAAGTCGCCCGTGAAATGCAGGTTGATGTCTTCCATCGGCACGACCTGCGCATAGCCGCCACCGGCCGCGCCGCCCTTCATGCCGAAGCACGGGCCGAGAGAAGGTTCGCGCAGGCAGATCATGGCGTTCTTGCCGATCTTGTTGAGGCCGTCACCCAAACCCACTGTAGTCGTGGTCTTGCCTTCGCCGGCCGGGGTCGGGTTGATCGCGGTGACAAGGATCAGTTTGCCGTTCTCGCGCTCGCCCAGGGCGTCGATGAATTCTGCCGATACCTTGGCCTTGGTGCGGCCGTAGGGCAGGAGGGATTCATCGGGAATGTTCAGACGGTCGCCGATCTCCTGGATCGGCTTCATCTTGGCTGCACGGGCAATTTCGATATCGCTTGCCATTTGGATTCTCCGCGGCGTGTCCTAAAAAACTGGCTTAAGTCAAGCGGGTGCACACCCCGCCAACATCCGACGGCACGCTATGTGAGAGCGCGGTGCAGCATGTGTTCCGAATACGACAGGATGCACTCCGGAAACGACGATGACGATTGAGCGGGAAATCCGGCTAAGGAAATGGCGGGATCGAGCGCGAAAAACTTCGTTACAAAAAAGAGAATTGCAAAGTCCAGCGAAACGGATTTAAGTTCCGTTATGACAGATTCAGACATTCTTTCCCGTCTTCCCGAACGCCTGAAACAGGCGCGGCGCGCCCAGGGTCTTTCGTTGGAAGCCGTCGAAAAACGCTCCGGTGTCTCCCGGTCCATGGTCAGCCAGATCGAGCGCGGGGAATCGAACCCGACCGTTGCGACCTTGCTCAACCTGACCAGAGCGCTGAATGTCGATTTTGCCGGATTGCTGGGAGAAGACGTCTCGGAAGACAGGGTCGAGATCTTGCATGAGCACATGACCCCATCGCTGGACCGCGCCGGCGACGGCTGCAAGATCCGGATCCTGTCGCCCCCGCAGGATACGGGAAAGCTGGAAGTCTACGAACTGATCTTTGCCAGCGGCGGCAAGCTGGACAGCAAGCCGCATGAGCGGGGAACAAACGAACGGCTGATCGCGGAAGAAGGGCGCCTGGAGGTGACGTCCGGCGATGCCAAGGGCGTCATCAACAAGGGTGACACGGCGCGCTATGCCGCCGACGTCCCCCATTGCATTGAAGCTCTGGACGGACCGGCCCGCGCAATCCTGATGGTGGTGAAGTTCTAGCAAGCCTGCTTTGTTGCTGCACGAATAACGAACGAATTAATTTTCCGTCATAGTAGAATTCTTTTCTTTTATCACGCAGAAAAAATCCGATATAGTGGACACAAATTCCATTTTGCTGGAGTAATGCTGTGTCTGATGCATTCCTGACCCATATTGCCGACACCCTGAAAGGGATCGAAGCTGAAGGGCTATACAAGACGGAACGCCTGATCTCCTCGCCGCAAGGCGGCCGGATCACCGTTGGCGGGCGTGAAGTTATCAATCTGTGTGCCAACAACTATCTCGGCCTTGCCGACCACCCGGCTCTTGAAGAAGCTGCCCGCAAGGCTTTGGAGCCCAAGGGCTATGGCATGGCGTCTGTCCGCTTCATTTGCGGGACGCAGGACATTCACCGGGAGCTGGAACAGCGCCTGGCAAAATTCCTGGGCAAGGACGACGCCATCCTGTTCGCCGCCTGTTTCGATGCCAATGGCGGCCTGTTTGAGCCGTTGCTGGGACCGGAGGACGCGATCATATCGGACGCGCTCAATCACGCGTCGATCATCGACGGCATCCGGCTCTGCAAGGCCAAGCGCTATCGCTATGCAAATTCCGATATGACGGATCTGGAAGCGAAGCTGACCGAAGCGCGCGAAGCGGGCGCACGGCACATCATGATTGCCACGGACGGCGTTTTTTCCATGGACGGATATCTGGCGAAGCTGCCGGAAATCACGGCGCTCGCCAGGAAGTATGATGCGGTCGTGATGGTGGACGATTGTCACGCCACCGGCTTCATGGGCCCGAAGGGCGAGGGCACACCGGCCCACTTTGGTGTTGATGTGGACATCCTGACCGGAACGCTCGGCAAGGCGCTCGGCGGCGGCATCGGTGGCTACATCGCCGGTCCACAGCCCGTCATCGACTTGCTGCGCCAGCGCGCGCGCCCGTATCTTTTCTCAAACTCCCTGCCGCCCGCCGTGGTCATGAGCGGCCTGGAAGCGATCCGTCTGGTGGAAGAAGGCGACGACCTGCGCCGCAAGCTTTTCGACAATGCCGACTACTGGCGTACCGGACTGGAAGCGCTCGGCTTTGAGTTGCTGCCCGGCGAGCACCCGATCATTCCGGTCATGCTCGGCGAGGCTCCGCTTGCGCAGGCGATGGCAGCACAACTGTTCGAAGAGGGCGTCTATGTCTCCGGCTTCTTCTTCCCTGTTGTGCCTCGAGGGCAGGCACGGATCAGGACCCAGATGAACGCATCACTGACGCGCAATGATCTGGACCGTGCACTGGAAGCTTTTGAAAAGGCAGGCAAGACGACGGGAGTATTGTCATGAGCAGCAATGAGATGAAAGCGCTCTGCAAGTCGGAGCCGAGTGAAGGTCTTTGGATGACCCGCGCACCGGTGCCTGAGATCGGTCCTGACGACGTTCTGATCAAGATCAACAAGACCGGGATCTGCGGCACGGATATTCATATCTGGAACTGGGACGATTGGGCCTCAAAGACCGTTCCAGTGCCGCTGATAACAGGCCACGAGTTTGCAGGTGAAATTGTCGAACTCGGCAGGAACGTGACCGAGTTCGAAGTCGGCCAGCGCTGTTCGGGTGAGGGGCACCTGATTGGAAAGCAATCCCGTCAGTCCCGTGCCGGCAAGTTTCACCTTGATCCTGAAACGCGTGGCATCGGCGTCAACGAGCAGGGCGCATTTGCCGAATATCTGTGCCTGCCGGCGTTTAACGTGGTGCCGCTGCCGGACGAGATTGACGACGAAATCGGTGCAATTCTCGATCCGCTCGGCAACGCTGTTCACACGGCGCTGAGCTTCGATCTCGTCGGCGAAGACGTGCTGATCACCGGCGCCGGTCCGATCGGGATCATGGCAGCTGCCGTCGCGCGCCACGTCGGTGCGCGCAATGTGGTCATCACGGACATCAATCAGGCCCGGCTTGATCTTGCAACAAAAGTGGTCGACGTCGTTCCGGTGAATGTTGCCGAACAGGACCTCAAGGGCATCGAGCAAAAACTCGGCATGCGTGAAGGGTTCGATGTCGGACTTGAAATGTCCGGCAATCAGATTGCGCTCGATCAGATGGTCGAGAACCTTGTCATGGGCGGGCGCATCGCGTTGCTGGGCATTCCGCCGGGCAAGTCTCCGGTCGACTGGTCGCGCATCGTTTTCAAGGCGATCACGATCAAGGGTGTCTACGGGCGGGAGATTTTCGAGACCTGGTACAAGATGATCGCCATGCTGCAGAACGGCCTCGACGTACGCAACGTGATCACCCACCGGTTTGGCGTCGACGATTTCGAAGACGGGTTTGCCGCCATGAAATCGGGCGAGGCCGGCAAGGTGGTTCTGAACTGGGCCTGAGAGCGAACTGCGCGCGAGTGTCATCCCGGCCAAGCATAGCGCGAGCCGAGACTACTCATTTGCAGAGACTGGCTGTTGAGCTATGGCGCAGCTGCAGGCGATTAACAGCCTTCGGCAAGCTGACAGGCGAGTGGGCCCCGGTTCGGCGCTATCGCTTGGCCGGGGTGACGACATTGCCCTTTGGCAACAGCACGAGACCCTTCAACTTCTTCCTGAGACTGCGCGTGACCGCTGTCTCGAAGCTTTTTGCTCGCGAAGGCGGGTAGATGGGAGCGAACTTCGGAGTTTGACGCCCATCCTTCGAGACAGGCCTTTGGCCTTCCTCAGGATGAAGGAGACGCATTTTGCGCCGTCCCGGATTTGATCCGGAACCAGCGGGCCAATTGGAAAAAAGACCGCGGCTCAGGCCCGGGACGGTATTGAGGGGTGTTTCGGCACGTTGCCCCACCACTATCGTCACCCCGGACGCAGCGCAGCGGAGATCCGGGGCCTACTCATTTGCAGAGACTGGCTGTCGAGCTATGGCGCAGCTGCAGGCGATTAATAGCCTTCGGCAAGCTGACAGGCGAGTGGGCCCCGGCTCGGTGCTGTCGCTTGGCCGGGGTGACAGTCAGAGTGCCATTGCTAAGATGTTCGACCTCATCCTGAGGAGGGCCGTAGGGTTCGTCTCGAAGGATGGCAGCAACAAAGTCCCACAAAGCAACATCCCGGGATGAAGTCATCCGGGCGACGGTCGGAGTGGAAAGCGCCGGATCGCAGACCTAAGCAAAGCCGGATTTCTGCGGCAGACCCATTTTTTTCAATATCATTACGACCGGGCACAAGCCGGTGAAGGACGCCTGAACGAGATGCGCTCCGAGGATCCCGGTCAGCCATAGCCAGTTGAGATTGACGTAAACAGCGAGCAGCACCGACGCGACGATCAGCGTGCCGACCACAAGAAGAATGCCTCTTTCAACAGTCATGGATCGCTCCTTATTTCAAAAATTCGAATTATTGAAACTATAGTCACCAGACACTTTGCGCGCCAGTCTGAAAAGGTCTGCGAGCGCAATCGCCGCAGTCACAAATGCGCGAACACCGCCAAAGTGCAACGGACCGTCAGTGGCGCGATCCGCTGAAGGTTGGCGCCTCTTGCGAACGGTTGTCGTGATCTGCAAGTGAAAGCGGCCATGTGCCCCGATATCTTTCAATCCAGCAGTTGGATTGGAGACAGCGATCATGTCGTCACAGTTTCAGAAAACCGCCCTGGTGACAGGTGCGTCTGCCGGAATGGGCAAGGACGCGGCCTTCAGGCTGATCAATGAAGGCTACACGGTCTACGCGGCCGCCCGCCGCCTGGAAAAAATGCGCGATCTGGAAGAAGCGGGCGCACGCCTGATCGCAATGGACATCTCCAGCGATGAGGATGTTCTGGCCGCCGTTGAGCAAATCCACAACGAGTGCGGCGGCGTCGGTGTTCTGGTCAACAATGCCGGGTTTGGTATGTACGGGGCGATCGAAGACACCAGTCTCGGCGAAGCCCGCTACCAGTTTGAAGTCAACCTGTTTGGACTTGCCCGGCTGACTCAGCTGCTTCTGCCGGCGATGCGCGAAAACGGATTCGGCAAGATCATCAATGTCAGTTCGGTTGGCGGCAAGATCTATTCTCCCCTCGGCGCCTGGTATCATGCCACCAAACACGCTCTTGAAGGCTGGTCGGATTGTCTGCGCCTGGAAGTCGCGCAGTTCGGAATTGATGTGATCATCATCGAACCCGGCATCATCCTCACCGAATTCGGCGATGTCGTCAGCAGCCCCATGCTGGAGCGGTCAGGGTCAGGCCCCTATGCCAGCATGGCCGATGCCAACGCGAAAGCCATGTCCGGCGCCTACAAGGACGGCGTCGGCTCTCCACCGGGCGTCATTTCCGACCTGATCATGAAATCCATTAAGACCGGCAAACCCCGGACGCGCTATCACGGCGGCAAAATGGCCGCAATGTTGCTGTTCTTCCGTCACTGGTTGCCCGATCGTGCTTTTGACCGTCTGATCATGAGTCAGGTAAAGCGGGTGATGAAGGAGGCCTGAATGAAGCACCCGGCCACTAAGTTCACAATCGACATTGGCTGGGCCGGACTGATGGCGGCCCTCGGCATCAACACCGATGACCTGCTGCGCCATGCAAGTCTGCCACCCGGGCTTCTGTCCCAAACGACACCGGAGCTGGAGACCGAGGCCTATTTCCGATTATGGAGCAGTCTTGAAACGCTCATGGACGATCCGGTCCTGCCGCTCACGCTCGTTCAGGCGTTTGCTCCCGAAGCTTTCAGCCCGCCGCTCTTTGCCGCCTATTGCAGTCCCAATCTCAAGGTCGCACTGGAACGGTTGAGCACATATAAGCCGATCATCTGCCCCATGACGCTGGAACTGGAGCGGACCGATACGGAGATGTCGGTCACGCTTAAAATGGCAGATCATTTCGAGTTGCCGACGAATTTTGTGCTGATGGAACTGGTGTTCCTGGTCCATCTAGGACGCACGGCAACGCACCAGGCGATTTCGCCAGCAAGGGTGGAGGCAAAAACTCCGCCTGACGCAATCTCGGCCTACCGGTCTTTCTTCGGCGTGCCTGTCGTTGCCGGTGAAGAAAACAGGATCGTCTTCCGCAAGGCCGATACGGAACTGCCGTTTCTGAGCGTCAACAATGCGCTCTTCGCCGTATTCGAGCCGGTCCTGAAGAAGCGGCTGAGCGAGCTGGAACAGAACGCAACGCTGTCCGAGCGCGTCCGGGCGAGCCTTTCGGAAATGATGGCCGGCGGCTTGACGGGAATTGACGATGTTGCCGCGCGCCTTGCCATGAGCCCGCGAACTCTTCAGCGCAAACTTGCCCGCGAAGGCACGAACTTTCAGGCGATCCTCAACAAGGTACGTGCGGATATCGCGACGATCTACCTCCAGAAAACCCATTATTCCAATGCGGAAATCGCATTCCTTCTTGGTTATGACGACCCGAATTCCTTTGTCCGGGCATTTCACGGCTGGACGGGCTCAACACCCGAAGCAAGCCGGCAGGCATTCATGGCGTCCTGATGCCTTTTCATTAACCAAGCGACGCATTTGCAACAGGATTTGATCACGCTTCGATTGATTATGCTCAATTCGAGTATTATGTTTTGTGTGACCGAGGAGTTCGGTTGACACACAAACAGTTCGAGGGAGTCTCGAATGTCCAGATATGACTACGGCGTGTTCGTGGGCCGTTTCCAGCCACTTCATGTGGGGCACGAAACGGTGGTTCGCGCAGCGCTGGAAAAGGTCGACACCTTGATCGTCCTGATCGGATCTGCGCGCCAGGCACGTGATCCGCGAAATCCCTTCACTTTTGCCGAACGCGAAGACATGTTCTCGAAAGTCTTCAAGCATGAGATCGCGACAGGCAGGCTCATTGTAGCACCCGTTGCGGATCATCCGTATTCGGACGCGGCCTGGTGCGCCGAAGTCCAGCGCAGTGTGAATGACATCGTGCTGGCGGACTACAACAAGACCGGCGTCGTTCTGCACGGCCTCAAGGACATCAAAATCGCACTGGCCGGATACGGCAAGGATCGCACGAGCTACTATCTGAAACTGTTTCCCGAGTGGGGCAACATCCAGTTGGACAGCCAGCACGGGACCTTTTCATCGACTGATGTGCGCAAACAACTGTTTCAGCGTATTCCGGCGGTCTCACGGTCCGTTCTGTCGGAAGAAGTTGCTGACTGGCTGGAAGCGTTTTCCCTGACGCAGACCTTCCGTCAACTGCTCCAGGAAGCCGAGTATCTGGAGGCCTATCCAAAGGAATGGGGCAAAGGCCCGTTTGTCACCGTTGATGCGGTTGTCATCCAGTCCGGCAATATACTTCTTGTGGAGCGCGGTCAGGCACCGGGCGAGGGCCTGTTTGCCTTGCCGGGCGGCTTTCTGGATCCGCGCGAAAGCATCCGTGATGCGGCCATTCGCGAATTGAAGGAAGAGACCGCAATCAGCGATCACAAGGGTGAAATTCCGCCGGCAATGCTCGCTTCGTTTATCGATGGGACCAAGACCCGGGTGTTTGATCATCCGGACAGGTCCTTGCGCGGACGCATCGTCACCCACGCTTTTTTGTTCCGGCTTCCTGAGCGCCGCGAACTCTTCTCCGTAACCGGAGGAGATGACGCCCGCGCAGCAAGTTGGCATCGCCTCGGTGACCTTTGTCCCGAACAGTTCTTTGAAGATCACTGGTCGATCATCGATGTCATGGCCGACCTTTGAAACACCGGCAGGGGAGTCCTGCCGGAAACCGAGTAATGTCACGTGAGGAGTTCACAATGACCAATCCTCTTTTGGCGACCGACAGCTATAAACAGTCGCACTTCAAGCAATACCCACCGGAAGCCCGAATTGTGTCTGCCTATGTTGAAGCGCGCCACAACGGGTTCTCCGACAAGGTCCTGTTCTTTGGACTTCAGTCCTACCTGAAGAAAACGTTGCTCACGCCGATCACGGCGGCAGATATCGAACAGGCGCGCCAGATTTGCGCGGTGCATGGCGTGCCATTCAATCATGTCGGCTGGAAGGCGATCCTTCACGATCACGGCGGTCTGTTCCCGCTGGAGATCAAGGCATTGCCGGAGGGAACGCTCGTGCCGAGCGGTGTTCCCATGGTGCAAGTGGAAAACACCGACGATCGCATGCCGTGGCTGACGACCTGGGTAGAGACCGCACTATTGCGTTCGGTCTGGTATCCCTCCACCGTCGCGACCTTGTCCTACAAGGCCAAGAAAGCGATCTATCGCGGGCTTATGGAAACATCGGAAGACCCTGACGGACAGATCCCGTTCAAGCTGCACGACTTTGGCGCGCGGGGCGTGTCTTCTTCAGAAAGCGCTGCGCTCGGCGGGATGGCGCATCTGGTCAATTTCGTGGGAACCGACACGATGGAGAGCCTGGAGGCTGCCATGGCCTTTTATTCCGCCGATGTGGCGGGCCTTTCCATTCCAGCTGCCGAACACTCCACTATGACAAGCTGGGGCCCAGAGCGCGAACAGGAAGCCTATGCGAACATGCTTGACCAGTTCGCGCAGAAAGACCGGCTCGTGGCTGTCGTTTCCGATAGCTACGATATTGACCACGCAGTTGGCGAAATCTGGTGCGGTACCCTGAAGGAAAAGGTGCTCCGCTCCGGAGTGACCGTGGTGATCCGTCCAGATTCCGGCAACCCGGTCAAAACACCCATTCGTGTCCTGGAAATGCTTTGGAACAGCTATGGGGGGCACGAGAATTCAAAAGGCGCAAAGGTCCTCAACCCGGCGGTTAGGGTCATTCAGGGCGACGGCATGACGTTGAAGACCATCGAGAAGCTCGTCGGCGAACTGGTGGAGCAAAAATGGTCAGTCGACAACATTGCCTTTGGCATGGGAGGCGGTCTGCTGCAGCATGTCAACCGCGATACAATGCGCTTTGCGATGAAAGCCAATGCCATGAGGGTTGCGGACGGAACCTGGCGCGATATCTCCAAGAATCCCGCGACCGATCCGGCAAAAGCGTCCAAGGCCGGCCGACAGGCGGTCATTGAGGCGACTGGAAAGCTAACCTCTGTCAGGCAAGATGCGCTTGGATTGAGACAGGATCACTTGCAGGTGGCCTACCGCAATGGCGAGCTTGTGCGGGACCAAAGTTTCGTAGACGTGCGCGCGCGCGCCTATTCGGAACTGCTGACGGAGGTTTCCGGATAACATCAACGAAATGGCTTTGCAGGCAGTTCAAACAATGCTGCCTGCAGACCCTTACCTTTGTCAGGGGGACGTCTCGCGCAACCAGTCCTTATCGAAGCCGACTTCGGAACACCCGCTGAACCTGGCAATCCGTTGGAGTTCCGCCTCCAGTTTTGACACTCGTCCCTTGCCGGTTCGGATACCTTTTTCGGGCCAGAAGGCGCGTACCTGAAGGCAGCCTTCGTCCCTTTGTGCCTTCATGTCGATCCGCCCGATCAGCCCGTCTCCCTCCATGACGGGAAAGACATAGTAGCCATATTGCCGTTTGGGTTCGGGAACGAAGATCTCAATCCGGTAGAAAAACCCGAACAGCCGCTCGGCGCGCTTCCGGTCCCTGAGGGCCGGGTCGAAGGGGGACAGGACACGCACCCTGGAGGGCGGGTCAGGCGCATCGTCAAATTCGGCGAGAGTGTCCGGGTAGAGGAACACGCGTCTGGCCGCGCCGCCATCGCACTCGATCTCGGCTTCGATGATCCGTCCATCATTCAATGCGTCCTGGCACCAGATCTTGGCCTCCTGCGGGGTGATCAGGTCCCAAAATGCGGAGATTTCGCCCGAGGTTGCAAATCCGAGCCTGTCCAGCGCGGATCTTGCCGCCCAGTCGATTGTCTCGTCCGGATCCGGATGATGCAGCCTGTGCTGTTCCGGAATGACGCGCTCGGTCAGGTCATAAACTTTCTGAAACCCGTTTCGCCGGCAGACCGACAATTCGCCCGAACGCCACAGAAATTCCAGGGCCGTCTTGGAGGGATGCCACTCCCACCAGCCGCCGGATCCTCTCTTTTCGTCTTCCCCGACGGTTGCAGAGGTGACCGGCCCGTGCTCGCTTATTCTCTTCAGCACATCCTCGAGTTTTTCCTCAAACTCGTTCTGGTGCCAGTTACGCCAGCGATCGATAAGCTTTTCACGGTCGCGCTTGAACCGCAACTGCCAATGGGGAAAAAAGTCCGTCGGAATGATGGACGCGTCATGCGTCCAGTGCTCGAACAGCTTTCGCTCGCGTTCAAGAAGCCGCTTGAGGTTCTTCTCCTTGTAGGCGGGCCGGCGTGCGGCGAGAATCATGTGGTGGGCGCGGGCGACCGTGTTGATGCTGTCGACCTGCACAAAACCCAGCTCATCAATGACATCCGACAGATCGTCTCCCTTGCCGCTGCCTTTGGGGTGCGCGCAAAGACCGTGTTTTTTCAGAAAGAGGCGGCGGGCATTCGAGTTGGATACTCGTGGTAGGGCAGGGGCTGACATCCCGGGAAGCTAGCACCATCATACCTGCCGGGGAATCTGATTTGCGAGCACTGCCACCTGAAAGCGATTCAGCTGGGGATGACGACCAGCGTGGCGCAACGGCACCAAACAGAAAACCTCGGCCATAGAATCGGTCGCCTTGTTGCGACACATCCGTGCTTTGGTTTACTTGAAGACACAAAACCGCTGAAACAGCGTGAGACAGGGAATAGGACGCGGGTGTGACTGAACTTCTGGGAATGAGCCCGCCACTTCTGCTCATTGCGTTTCTCGTTTTTGTCCTCGCCGGCTTCGTCAAGGGACTTGTCGGCCTTGGCCTGCCCACGATCGGCCTTGGCCTGATGACCGTTTTCGTCGGGGTCGAAAAGGCGATCGTATTGATCCTCTGGCCCGCGTTTTTGACCAACGCCTGGCAGGGCTTTTCCGGTGGGCATCTGGTCCCGATCGTCACCCGGATCTGGCCGTTTCTTCTGACGGCTGTTCTCACGCTGGCGGCAGGTACCTTCATTCTCACACAGATCCCGGAAGGCGCGGCGGACTTGGTCCTGGGGCTTTTGATGGTGGCCTACGCAGTGCCGATGCTGGCCGGGCGGTCGTTCTCGCTTCCCGAAAGAAGCGTCACACCGGTCGGCATTGTGATCGGGCTGATAAACGGAGTGTTTTCCGGCCTCACCGGATCCTACACGGTGCCCGGTGTCATGTATCTTCAGGCTCTCGGATTGAAACGAGATGAACTCATTCAGGCAATGGGCCTGTTTTTCCTGCTGTCAACTGTCGCGTTGGGCGCTTCCCTGGGAGGGTTTGGTCTGATGAGCGGGCGCGACGCCCTTGCCTCGCTTGTGCTGGTCATACCGGCGTTGTCAGGTGTCTGGGTCGGGCAGAAGATCCGGCAACGGGTGTCAGAGGCAGTTTTCCGACGATTGATCCTGAGCGCGATCCTGGGGCTTGGCATATATCTGGTCCCGCTGGGACTCTGGCGGCTCTACTGAACAAAAAACGCCGCATCGCTGCGGCGTTTTCCGGTTTGTTCTGCAATTGGTTGATTACTTGGCCACCAGCCTCATGGGCGTTGCTGTACCGACGCCGGATGTCGTCTTGGTATTGGCCCACTGGTACGACTGCCGCTCTTCCGTCGGCGTGCACAAGAAGCGTTCCCGGTAGCACTTTGTGAAATGCGACGTGGACGCGAACCCGCACGCCAGGGCGACGTCGAGAACCGGACGGCTGGTCCGGCGCAGCAGGTCACGGGCCGTCTCGAGACGAAGGCGCAAATAATACTGGCCAGGTGTGCAGTTGAAATGACGGCGGAACAAGCGTTCCAGCTGGCGGGGAGACAGGTTGACCGTCATGGCGAGCTGCTGGCAGCTCAGCGGGTCTTCGATATGAAGATCCATGATCCGGATGGCATCCAGGATCTTGGCGTTGGAAATGCCGGTGCGTGCCTCGATATCGTGGCGCTGCGCCGACTCGCCGGAGCGCATGTTCTGGTAAAGGGCCACCTCTGCGACTTCATGCGCAAGGTAGGCACCGTGCTGGATTGCGATCAGCCGCAACATCATGTCGAGAGATGCCATGCCGCCCGCGCAGGTGATGCAGTTGCGGTCGATGGCAAAGATGTCCGAGGTAACCTCGACATCAGGAAATTCTTCCCTGAGCGAGCGCAGATTTTCCCAATGGATTGTGCAACGGCGGCCATCCAGAAGATTGTAGCGCGCAAGCAGATAAGCGCCGGTACAGATGGCACCGAAGGTTCGGCCCATGGCATTGAGGCGTCGAAGCTTGTTGCCGAGGTCTGAGTCGAGCGGCAGTCGTTCGACATCGATACCAGTACACAACAGTGTTATATCTGCATCGACAAGTTCACGAATAGCTTTATTCACCATGACTTCGCAGCCGTTGCTGGCAACGACTGAATTTCCGTCAAGGGAATAAGTTGTCCAAGTGTAATACTCTCGGCCAAGAAGACGATTTGCTAAGCGGAGTGGTTCAATGACGCTGGCGAATGCGTTCATTGAAAACCTGTCCATGAGCACAAATGCTATGGATTGGCCTGATTCTTCGTGCGCGCGTCCGGACATTTACTTTGCCTCATTGGAAGGTATTATTAGGCATTTTTATTGAGCTTTCAGTAATTTTTGCATTTTCTATTTGTCTGTCAAATAAAAAAAACAGCGGCAAAGATCATTCTCGAGTTTGTCATAAACGAACGCGAAAACTTGCCAGGAGCGTGATACGCAGTTCATCTACGGTTGACGAAGAGTTTCGCCGGAGCGAAAAGGCATTTTAAAGTTTCGAAACGCTTCGCCCTGGCGATGGAAAAAAGCGCTTGTGGACCGGTGATGTGCACTCAATCCCCGGTCCATGCCGGATCTGTCGAAAGACGTGATCTGAAACCCGGTATTTTTGGATGAATTTTTTGCAAATTCGCCGATTCGTGGTTCCGGGTTGCTTCAAGTCAATGATCGGGTGGGCTAAATGGAGCATAAGCCACGATGCGCGATGACTCACGGAATTCGACGAATATGAACGTACTTGCAAAACCTGCCGATCTTGAAGCCGCCGCACCGGCCGGTGTCTTCATAGAAGAAGTCACGACCGTCCAGCATTACACGGACCGCTTGTTCCGGTTTCGGATGACCCGCCCGGCGAGCTTTCGCTTCCGGTCAGGCGAGTTCGTCATGATCGGCTTGCTGATCAACGGCAAACCGCTTTACAGGGCCTATTCCATTGCCAGCCCGGCCTGGGATGAGGAACTGGAGTTCTTTTCGATCAAGGTTCCGGACGGCCCGCTGACGTCGCACCTTCAGAAAATTCAGCCCGGTGATGCTGTCCTGATGAAGAAGAAGCCGACGGGCACGCTGGTGAATGACGCTCTCATTCCCGGAAAACGGCTTTACATGTTCTCAACGGGAACGGGTATTGCGCCCTTTGCCAGCTTGATCCGCGACCCTGAAACGTATGAAAAATTCGATCAGGTCATCCTGACCCATACGTGCCGTGAAGTTGCCGAATTGAAATATGGCGAGGATCTGGTCGAGGAAACCATCAACGATCCCCTGATCGGCGAATTCGCCAAGGACAAGCTGGTGCATTACACCTCCGTAACGCGCGAGGATTTCCCGCGCCAGGGCCGGATCACGGATCTTATCAAGTCCGGCAAGCTGTTTGAGGACCTTGGCGTGCCGCCGCTCGACCCGGCAATCGACCGCGGCATGATTTGCGGTTCCATGGACATGATCAAGGACACCAAGGTTCTTCTTGAGGAAGCTGGTTTGACGGAAGGCGCAAACAACAAGCCGGCGGAATTCGTCGTCGAGCGCGCATTTGTCGGTTAAGCTTTCCGGCAAACAACAGCTCCGGAAGCACCGGATTATTCAGAAGGCCCGCAACTTCGCGGGCCTTGTCTGTTTTTCTTAGTTTTTTAAGGTTTTCCAAAGAAAGCACGCCGCATGTCCACAAGTTCTCCGTTGTCGGGTGGACAGGCCTAGTCTCCAATGGCAAGACAATAAGCAGATAACCAGAACAAGCGCGGAAAACTGAGCGCGCGGTCTCCAAGGGTAGCTAAGGTAATTGCCATGATCTCCGACAACCGAATTTATGTGATTGCCGAAATCGGCATCAATCATAACGGTGATATCGACAAAGCCCTGGAGATGATCCGCTGCGCAAAGGCTTCGGGTTGCAATGCGGTCAAGTTTCAAAAGCGAACCATAGACGTGGTCTATACCGAGCTTGAACTGGCCAAAGCGCGTGACAACGTCTTCGGCCCGACAAACGGTGATCTGAAACGCGGTCTTGAATTCGGCAAGGCCGAATACGATGCGATTGACAGGCTTGCAAAAGACCTTGAGATCGACTGGCTTGCTTCTCCGTGGGACGAGGCATCCGTTGATTTTCTCATGCAGTACCAGTCGCGCTATCTGAAAATCGCTTCGGCGATGGTCATGGATCGTGATTTCCTGGTCCATTGCGCAAAGACCAAACGGCCGCTGCTGGTTTCGACCGGCATGTGCGACCTACCGATGATCGTGCGTGCGGTGGAGGCGATTGAAGATGCAGGCGGCGAGATTGCCTGTCTCTACCATTGCACCTCGACCTATCCGACGGTCGACGAAGAGATAAACCTCCTGGGGATCAGAACCCTGCAGGACACCTTTCCGCATCTCTCGATCGGTTTCTCAGGGCATGAGAGTGGCATCATGCCAAGCGTGTGCGCAGCAGCCATGGGGGCAGTCTCCATTGAGCGCCACGTAACGCTTGATCGCTCCGACTGGGGTTCGGACCAGAAAGCGTCTCTCGAGATGGATGAGCTTGCCGAACTCGTCGGCCAGTTGCGGCGGCTTGAAGTCGTGCGCGGGGACGGCAGTCTGAAATTCTATGATGACGAAAAGCCCATCGCAGAGAAGCTGAGGCGCAATGATACGCTTCAGGCGGAGACGATCGACTTTCCGCCCGAACGCGCGACGGCTTGAAGCCTTTCAATAAGATCAAATCACGGCGTCAGGTTTTCTGGCGAGCGCAATCAGGGTGTCGCTCCTGTCTCGCTGGACCAGGTTGCGCCGATAGGCTGCGTCCGCTTCGTCATTGACCAGATGGGCGTATTTGTCATGACCACCCGGTTTGCCGTGTTGCAGCCAGTAGAGATGGTTCGCAAGACCGTATCTTTGGAAGCCGCTCACTGAAATGTCGACAAACCCTGCCGCATTCAGGAAGGCCGCGAGGCTCGCCTGCGTGTGCAGGACCATATGCTCGCTCCAATAGGTGAAGTCGCAATAGGCGGCGGATCGTATGTCTTCCGTCAGAAAGTCCCGGGCGTGGGGCACTTCGACGAACACCTGTCCGCCAGGGGCAAGCTGATCGAAGATCGCACGCAATATGCCGATCTGGTCCGGAATGTGCTCAAGAACATGAAACAAAGTGACCAGGTCAAACGGAATCGGGGCGTGAGAAACATCAGCGTAAAGGGAAACCTTGTCACCCAACCGTTGGCCGATCAGATCGCAAAGGTCCTTTCGAATCTCGACGCCACTGACGCTCTTGGCCGCAGAAACGACGTAGTCCAGATAGAGCCCGCGGCCGGTTCCGAAATCACAGATATTCCGCCCTGAGACCAGATCGATGGTCTGTGCAAGACGTCTGTCGAGATCATCATTGCGCTTCAGCGTAAGCACGCCTTCGCGGGTCAGGACTTCGGCATCTGCCTTGGCACTGATCGTCTTGTTGTCGTAGTGAGCTTGAAGGTCGGGCAAGCGCTCCAGAAAAATCACGCCGCTTCTTTGGTCGCGCAGGACCGGAATGTCGCTGTCCCTGGTACGTGGCCAGTGGACCAGTGTCGTTTCATCCGAAATCAATCCCAGCTCTTTCAGCTGTTGTTGATACGGGGGAAGGGGGATCGGCATGGACATGAGCGGGATCTGTAAAAATCCTGTTGGTTTCAATACTCGGTCTGAAAAAGCGTCAACCATACTGTGTTGATTCGCTCCGTGTGTTTCTTCTTATTCTTGGAAGTCTGCATCGATATCTTGTTGAAAATACAGAAATCTATTGAGCGCACATTGAAAACACGGTGCCATTAGTAGAATTGTGGAGGTCAATAGCAATGGCGGGCACTGTTTTGATCGACTATTTTTGCTCGGAAGGTGCAGCATGAATTGTGTTGCTTTGATCCCCGCGCGCGGTGGGTCCAAGGGCGTCCCCGGAAAGAACCTCAAAAAACTTGCTGGCAAGCCCCTGATAGCCTGGACGCTCGAAGAGACGTCGAAGGTAAAGGCCGTCAGCGAAATCGTCGTGTCGACAGATGATCAGAAGATTGCCGACGTCGCTGCCGAATACGGTGCACCGGTGCCCTTCATGCGACCGGCCGAGTTTGCCAATGACAACGTTCACGCCGTTCATGTCATCCTTCACTACATCGCCTGGCTGGAAGAGCAGGGGCGTCCGCTTCCCGATGCCATTGCAATGCTTCTGCCGACCTCTCCGTTAAGACGGAGCTGGCACGTGGAAAAGGCGCTTGCCAGATTTGCGGAAGACCGCGAGCGGCCCGTGATTTCGGTGTACCGCAGCCTGACGCCGCTGATCAGCCTGCGCTGGGTCGAAGAGGACACGCTGGTGCCGGTCCTGGAAGGTATCAATCCCAATACGCAGCGCCAGAATATAAAGCCCGTATTTGGCGTGAACGGCAGCATCTACATTGCGTCGCCTTCGGTTCTGAAAGAAAAGAAGACTTTCCATACCAAAGACGCCCGCCCGTTCGTCATGGACAGGCTGCACTCGCTGGATATCAACTCACTCGACGATTTTGCGATGGCCGAGCATTTCTTGAAAGCTCCCGGCTTTGACCTTGATGTCAGCCTGGTGAACGGAGGGGCAGAGCATTGATCCGAATAGCGCATGTCGGTGGATGGAGCCGGAACTACGGTGATCTGGCGCTCCAGCAAGGCCAGATGCGCGTTCTGCAGGAAGATGCACCCGAGCAACTTGATTTCTTGCCGATCCATTGTCAGCAGACGGTTTTTCATACCGACCTGATCGACCTAATCAACGACACGTGCGACCTGATGGTTCTCGGCGGTGGCGGCATGATCTTTCATCGGCCAGAGGACAGCAGCCGGTCAGGCTGGCAGTTCAACATTGCACTCGAGGATCTGGAGCGCATCCGAGTGCCGCTTGCGACCTACGGCATCGGCTACAACGCCTTTTACTTCGATCAGATGAAGCTCCTGCCGATTGCCATGGAGCACCTCAAGGCGACACAGGCCAAGACATCGCTTTTCAGCGTCCGGAACCAGGGCAGCAAGGACGCGCTCATCGCGGGCGGCCTGGATGGGGATCGCATCGATATCATTCCCGACCCGGGTATGTACGTTCAACCGCACGCTTTCAATCTGCCGGAGGGCGACATGGCGGACATCAAGATCGGCCTGAACTGGGCTGGCGATAGGCCGCATTTCCGGTTTCCGGAGCCTTGGGAGAAAAACCGCCACACTCTTATCGACGCCTTGTGTGACGCTTTCGACCTGATGAGCCGCACCTACCCGGCAATGAAGGTCTATTTCATTCCGCATCTCGTCGACCGGATCGACAGCGATGTGTGGGACTTGTTTCAGGCAAGGCTGGGCGATCGCATTATCAATCTGGAAGATGCTGCGTCTCATATCTATCCGCCTGCCTTCGCCCAGGTCGGTTTTCTGGCCGATACCTATCGCCAGATGGATCTGACGATCGGCATGCGCGGGCATGCGAACATCGTCCCCTTCGGCATGAACACGGTGACCGTCGGTCTCGGCAGCCACGATAAGGTCGGATTTTTCCTGAAAGAAGCCGGTCTTGAAAACAACTGGTTGTCGACGCAAAACGCAAGCGATGCTGGCGGAGGCCCGTTTATTGCTGAAAAGCTTGAAAAGCTTCTCGCCTCAAAAGACACACAGAAGCAGAATATGTCCGCAAGACTGGAAGAGTTCCGCGAAACAACGCGGGCGTTTCACGGCCGGCTCTTTGCCTTGTTGAACGAGCGCTGAAGACCACAACCAGCATGGAGTGCTTTGAAAAACGCGGGCAGGATCAAAGCCCGAGTCTTTCGCGTCGCGCCGTCGTATCGGCTGTCTTTATCCAGTTTTCAAGATCGTCAGCAAGATCTGGCACAATGTCCTTGGCGCGCTGATCAGGCTTGATCCGATAGTATTTCGTAGACTGATACCAGGGTGAGTTCTGCTGACCGAGCAGGATGACTGTCGAAATCGATCCGAAACGCCAGCAGGGGACATCAAGACCACCTGTCAGGTCCGCGACACTTGTATTCGCGCTGACGACAAGATCCATGCATGCCGTCAATGCAGCTGCCGTATCAAGGTCATCCATCAGGTCGACGTCGTCCCAATTGTGAAGTGTCACTCCCTTGGCTTCCTTCGCCCACCGCAATTCCTTTTCCAGAGCCGCGTATTGAAGGTTCACGAAGGTCACCCCCTCAGTCTCGATAACCGGGCTGAAGTCCGTAATGCTCAGGTACCAGCGGGCGCGCGCCGGGGCGAGGTTGCGCGACCGCCAGGAAACACCAACGATTGGTTTGTCTGCCGCTGGTCCGAGGCGCTCAATAAATTCAAGCGATTTTTCGCGATTGAAGTTCAAAAAAGGCCGCCGGGCCGCTTCAAAGTCAGACACGTTGCGCCGCAGATGAAAGCCCAGATCCGAGATGCAGCAGTGGGTGTCGAAATCGTCGCGAGTTGCTTCAAGTGTTTCGCGGTCGAATTGGCTGGGGCGCACGACAATCTCGGGAAATGACCGCTTAAAGAGCGGCTCCAGCTTTACCGGTGCTTCCAGAATGACGTTCTCGAACCGGTCGCACAGATCATGCACAACAGAAACGTTTCGGATGGCATCGCCAATCCCCTGATCGTTCCAGACCAGAATGGATTTTTTGCCGATGTCCTCACCTTCCCATTCAGGAACGTCGAACTTTCTTTGAATGACCGTCGCCAGGTTGGCATCAAGGCGCGACTTGTGAAGATCCCAGCCTTCTTCCATTTGCCCGTTTGCGAAATAGGCCAGCGACAGGTTCCATTCCGCGGTCGCACGCTGTGAGGCGGGAAACAAATCGGCTGCCCTGCGCAAGGCAGTTGTCGCATCACCGAAGCGGCCATTGCTGTGAAGCATAACGCCGTATGTCACATGAATGTCCGGGTCCTTGGGAGCGTATTCCAGAGCACGCTCGATAAAGGGAAGCCCTTCGTCGATCTCCCCGTTTTTGAAGCACAGCCGCGCAAACTCGTGCGCGAGGTCGGCATCGTCCGGAAATTTCTGAAGAGCAACGGTCAACTCTTCTTCGGACTGTTTGAGTTGATCGAGTTCGATCCGGCAGCGCGCCCGTCCGACATAATTTATCGCTGAGTTCGGCAGCATTTCGACTGCCCGCTCGAAAAAAGTCAGTGCCTGCTCAAACTTCTTCTGCTTGCGCAGGAGCAGGCCGAAATTCTGATAGGCATCGCCGAAACCCGGTCTGAGCGCGATCAGCGTTTCGAAGGTTTGTTCGGCCTCGTCCCACTCTTCAAGCGTCGTCAGCGCGATCCCTTTGATGTTGAGCGCCTCTGTTTCATTGGGATTTAGGGAAAGCGCCTTTTTTGAAACGGCGACCAGGCTGTCCGGATCGGATCCGATATCCATCATCGTTCGGGCCAGGTTGGCGTAGAACGGCGCCTGGCCCGGATTTATCTCGATAGCTTTTTGAATGTATTCCAGCGCCCGTTTGGGGAAACCCAGTTGCCGGTAGGTCACGCCCAGCAAATGGAGTGCGTCGGCATTCTTGGGCACTTTCTTCAGGACCTGCTTGTAGCACCTTTGCGCTTTTTCGAATTCGCCGGACTTTTGATACGCAAGCCCCTTGAGCAATTTCTCGCGTAGTGGATTTGCCGCCGTCTGCGTTGCCATCTTGACCAGGCCCCTTTGGAATCACGTCGCCGAGCATATCAGGACGCTTCAAGGGGTGCAGTCGGGCAGGGGGCAAGCAGCAATTCCTCTGGGGATATTGAACGGGAGAAGGCGCGACGTCTGGACGTGTTCCCTGCTCGGGAAGGGGAATGACGGAAAGTTCATTGAGTTGGTGCGCAATCAGGCTTGCTTCTACCTGGCTCAGCTTTGAAAAAATACAACCTGTGTGACAGCGTGATCTTAAGTAATCAACTTGAAGTATCGTATGTTCTTAAATTTTCGGCCGGGCACTTTGCGCTTTTTGCAGTAATACCAATGTGGTGTTCGTGATCATGATCACAGATTCTTTTATGAATATTATGGATAAGGGATCTTGATATTTGCTTAGACGTAACAGTTGACCTTAAAGCCAATTTGCACGGAGAAGTCCTATGCCTCCCTCGATGACCCTGGAAAAACAGCGGCAACTGATCTCGCAGCGCGCCGTCATGTACCGCGACAACGCCAGGTATCTGGAGAACCACGATCTCAAGGCCTTTGATTTCTGGTTCTCTGGTTCGCGTGTTGCGGAGACGACGTTCGTTACCGCTGTGCTGACCGCTGCGACAGCTGGCTTGGCAACGCATCTGGGGACGGTAGCTGCTGCGGGAAGCGCGGGCGCTGCGGAGGCAACAACGGTTGCCGGAGCGACGACCCGATTGGGCGTGCTGCTTCAAAATGGTCAACGGGCGATGCAGGTCGGGTCAAGATTTCTTGCTGCGCCGGCCGGTTTTGCCGGCCAAATGGCGGCAGGTACCGCTTATGAAGCTTACGTGACCGCCGCCGTGTGCCGCTTCATGGCCGGCTTGTCCGTCTCGGTGGTCAAGACAATCATCACTTCGGCTTACAACGGGTCCACCCCGCCCATGAAGGACCTTGCCATGGAGGTGCTGCTCTTGGCGGCATTTTCTGCTCTTGGCGCTCCCGGTGACAAGGTGGACAAAAGCCTTCTCAATTCGACGACCGGTGCACCAGTCATGTCGAGAAGCATCTTCCAGACGACCATGCAACCAGGCATGTTCCTGTCGCCGCCGGCGCCCGGATACCGCTTCCTCAGCGCACAAACTGTTGGCGTGATCAGCAAGTTCATTATGAACGACACCAAGGCTTACAGCCGGAAGATGCTTTACGACGAGGTGCTGAAACAACTTCTTGCAAAAGGCACCAAGATTGACGGCCTGCTTGACCAGTCGATCGACAAATTGGGCAGCGACGTGATGGATCAGACCCTGCGGCTGGAAAGCAAAATCAGCAAGGAAATTCACAAAAAGAGCTTCAAGGACATGGTGCCGACGACGTTCAAATTGTTTGATTTCCGCGGCAACACGGACACGTTCAATTCCACCATGCAGGACTATATGACCTACAAGACGTTGCACGACCTCTGGCTGGATGTCGGGGTTGCCCTGACGGATCTCGACAACGAGCGCAATGATCTCAAAAAAAGGGCGAAGGCTGCGCCGGCTACGTCAGGCCAGAGGCACTGACCCGCTGTCTGTTAAGTCGGTGACGTTTTCTGTTTGGCGGAAAATGGTGGGCGATACTGGGATTGAACCAGTGACCTTTCCGGTGTGAACGGAACGCTCTCCCGCTGAGCTAATCGCCCCAATTTCATTGGTGGGTGGCGGATATCTAAGGGACGCCAACCACTTGCGCAACACCTTTTTGCCGCGCTTCGTGTCGTTCCCGACAACGTGCGTCATCTATTGGGCGTCGATCCGTTGGATAAGATACGCGCGGCGAAGCAGGCGTCGCCGAAATACGCCGGTGCGCGGGTATAACCCAGTGCGTCTGTTGCGGTTACTCAAAGGAGTTCCGCGAAGTTAGGCAGCAGTGCATTGCGGGATATGTGAGGCGACGGGCCGCGGCACGGGAGGTGAGGGCCTCCCTGGCGGAAGTTCCGATTTGGAATCGGCCACCTGTGGCCTGATCCCGGAAAGGCGACCTTTCCAATGAGCATGACCGCCTTTTCTGGCCGCCGGCTAAACGGCAATCGGGGGGCGGTTGTGCCGCTTGCGCGGCAAACCGGACAACAAATCCAGGAAAAAACTCGATTTCCGGAGATTTACTCCGCCGGAAATTTGTTGGTTTTTCAATAGCATGTATTCAATCGCATTTTCTGATCCCGGCAGCAGTGGGCCGGATCCGGAATTCCATTTTGAGTTGTCATTTTGGTGAAGTAGTTGTCGGGTATTTTCTTGTCAGGATTATTTAACAAGACATTTTTTGTGAGGGTGCAAAACTGTGTGGGACGTTAAATGGCATGATATTTTATGTCGCCGCTTTGGTCGGCACCACGCGAGGCCTTGCTTGCGTCCGGGGATTTTGAATTGTGCGAGGATAGAGTGCAAAAAAGCAAACTTCTGCCAGGCCAACAAGACCGTCGGGTCGGGCATCGGAGCTCAGATCCTGGCATTTAACCGTGCCCCAGATGGGACCGAAGTGCTGCTCAACAAGACGAATCCGTTTCTCGGCTGGACCGATGGCGATGCAGACGACGTATTTACCGATTGGCCGGTTGGAACGCTTACCAAAAAGGCTGGCGGTTTCGACTGGCCGGGTCGCGTGTGCGGATACAATCTCGTCAGCACGGGCCAGATAACTGTTAGTGTCGAGAATCGGCTGTCGCCTGGAATGGTTCATGTGTTTCCTCCCCACCAGTTGGTGAGAGAAGACAGAACTGAGGAACGGATTTTGGCCGAAGTCGAAGCCCGGATGCTTTGACACCGGCGCAGCCAAAGACAAACCCGGGGCTGGCGGCCGGAAGTACGTGTTGCAGTTGTAATTTGCGGCAGCGAGTTCCGGGCATGAACTCCGGGCACGAACGCTCTGTGCGTCGCGTGAACCGAAACATTGTCCGGAACGGCTACGACCGACTGAGCGCGGCGGATGGGATTGAGGGTTACTCGTCCGTCCTCTCCGGGATCGATGGAGGGTGGCATCAAACTGCCAAGATTGTGCAGCTCACAAAAGCAGCTCGAAGCCCAGACGGTTCAACGCGTCTACCATATGTTGGGAAGTAATGCCCGCGGAGTTTGTGCTGCGGCGCAATATGGAATCAACATCATGAAGAAGCCCCGAGAACTTTAACCTAGAGAGCTCTCTGGGCGCGAAAAAATACCGTACTTGCTGCGACGCGATAGATGGAAGCACATAACGCGAGGTGAGTAAAAAGAGGAATGCCCAAAGTACGCTGCCGAGGGTTTGAATTCAAAAAAGTCCATCTCCCGACAGGCTTCACGCTGAAATCGTTTGGCGGGGAATGGATTTGCCTAAGCAGAGCGTTCGGCGCGCAATTCCCGAGAGAGCTGGTCGACCATGCGAAAGCCAAGCTGCATCAGCATCATGGTTGGGTTTGCGCCCGCGCCGCGGGGAAAGACCGAGGTTGCGAGAAGGCGCACCTGCGGATAGCGGAAGAGGCGCAAGTCCCGGTCGACGACACCCCCCTGAGGACCGGCGGCCATTCTGGTCGACCCGGTCGGATGGAACGTATCGATAGGGTTGTCTTGAACGCTCTCAAGCGCGTCCGGTCCGTAACTGCGCAGCGATCCCAGTTCCGAGAGCAACGAGCTGTCCCAGGTGTCCTTGAAAAACGCGCTGGCCTGCTTGAGATATTCGATGTCATCCTCGGAAACGCGCCAGTCGATTTCAGCAAGAGGAATTCCGAAATCATCTGTTTGCGTGTGGCTCAAGGCGATGCGGTTGCTCTCGCGCGGTATCTGTTCAATTACGACCTTACAGACCAGATCCGCATTCAGGGGAAAAGGCACGCGTTTTCTGAGAACGCTCCAGAGGAAGGCCTTGGCCATCCAGGGAGCGGATTCGAGCAGTCGCGCGTCCTTGATGGAAGATTTGTGTCCACCCTTTTGCACGGAGCGGAAAAACGTTCGCGCAGCGCTGAATCCGTCTTCAGAATTGGTGTCGACGTCGATGAAAGCGTAGTGCGGTGGCAGCTTGTTGCGATACGTTCCGTCGGCAACCATCTCGAATCTGGGACTGGCGAGTTGACCGCTCTTGCCGACATGAATGCCCGTGGCCAGGTTTAGCCGGGTAATATCGATCGGCTCGATCGCGCCGACTTCAGCGCAGATATGGTCAGAAAAGTATCTGCCCAGACTGGGGCTCATGTTGCTGATTGCATTGTTCTGGGATCGGTCCAACAAAAGGGCCAGCCGCGTGGTTTCCAGGGCTCCCCCGGCGATGATGAGGCGACTTGCGGAAAAATCAAGAGCTCCGCCAGAGGGCGAGCTGGCCGTAACGTGTGCTTTTTCGTCGACGATACACAGATCCGTCACGTGAGCGTTTAGCCAAACGTCCAGGTTTTCAAGCGAATTCACACGGCTTCGCAGCAGGTTGGCCACATTGCGGTGTGCGAATGCGGGTTTCTTCGCAAGACGCATCGTATACGGTGTGTCCGGATCCACGAAGTAGCCGCTGTTTTCATAGGGGCCATGGTCAAGCTTGAAGAGGCGCTCCACGTCCTTGATGGTCGATGCCAGTTCCGCACCGCCGATCGGCCAGTCTTCCGGTTCGGTATCCGCATCCTGAAATGGAATCAGGGCCCCGCCCCAGCAACTTGATGTGCCGCCAAGGCAGCGTTTCCGCCCGTTCACAGCGCCGTTGTAGCGCGTTCCGCGATGAACGACCCGGTTGAGCGGAGACATCTCTGACTGAAAAGAAACATCGCCGGATTCGAGGCAGACCACCTTCCAATTGCCGGCTTCGGCGAGCTGGACCGCTGTTGGAAGCCCGACCGTCCCACCCCCGATAACAACAATATCCGCATCGAGGCTCGTTGTATGTGACTCATTGAGCCGTTTGAGCATCCGGTTTATACCTCGGAGTTTTGGCAACGACTGGTACTTAAGCAATCGCTGGATCCGAGCTCACCGACCGAACCGGTACCAAAGGCAAGAGCTTGTAAGACTAAAACATTGACTTGTTCTACACGAAAAAAAACGAAGGATTCAAATGGTAATCCGTCGGTTACGAATGCGGCTTGATTCCGTTCCTGAATTCCGTCTCCTGATTCCGAAGGACCTGATCCAAATGGCCAGATCCAGAAGCTGAAGGTAGCGTCGATTTGTTTGGAGGTCGATCATGGATAACACCACCGTGCTTGCTTTTGCCAGATTTCTCTCACTTAAGCACTAAATTAATGAATCGCATAATTCGCCATTGCCTCTTCCCTGTCGCGACATCTAGTGTCCCAGTTCGCGGTACGCGCCATCGATCGACCGCCGAAGGTCGCTTTTCGGGACCTCGAAAGTGGGACGAAAGGCAGCGTAGACGCAATACAGGTTCAATGTCGCTCATGACGCGCGCGCGCATCACGCTCGAGCAAACCCGCACACCTGTTTCCGTGCCGTAATGCGATCGCGGCCCGTGGGATCATACTTTCGAAGGCGATGCCTTTTTGAGGGGACTTGCCGCGTCCTTGGCGCCTCGATGGATGGACGGTCAAAACAAAGCGGTTTGCTTGAAATGCCCGCCCCGGTTGAGAAACGGCACCGGGATATCTACATACGGTCCGGATCGAAAAGGTAGCGTCTATCGTCCCTTTGCGTTCCTAAGACGTATCACATGGAGATCAAAGCGTGCGCCTGATTATCGCTATCCTTTTGCCTTTTCTGGTTTTCTTTACGATTAGCCGGCCGTTTCAGGGGCTGTTTTGCCTGATACTGCAACTCACGCTGATCGGTTGGATTCCGGCCGCAATCTGGGCGGTTTACGCGTTGAGCCAATACCAGACCGACAAGAAGATCGCCGAAGCGCGCCACGAAGGCAGCCCGCTCTAAGACGAGCGGATTGCTAGCTGCAGATGTCGTGGGCTAGTCGCTCTGGCCCACCGTCTGCGACACGCTGCTGACCGCCGCAGCCAGGTCATCGAAGTGGGAGATGACCTTGTCCGGACCGAGTTCGGAGACATGCACAGGCGTGTATCCGAAATCGACCGCGATGACGGGAATGCCGGCGTTCCGGGCTGCACTGATATCCGTACCGCTATCACCGATCATGATCGAACCCTCGACCTGTCCCCCGGCGCGCGCGATGGCGCCGTGGACCGGTTCGGCATGGGGTTTGGAGTTGCTGAAGGTATCGCCGCCAACGACCGCATCGAAGTGATCTGATAGATCGAGCGCGTCGAGCAGCGGCAGCGTCAGCCGTTCCGCCTTGTTGGTGCACACGGCAAGTTTCCAACCATCGTTTCTGAACGAGGTGAGGGCGGCAACGACACCGTCAAACGGTCTGGTTCTCACAGCAATGTTGGCCGCATAGTGGTCAAGGAACTGGCTGAACAAAGGCTCAACCATCTCATCCGTCCAGGCGACATCATTGAACTCAAGCCCGCGTTGAATGAGAACCCTGGCGCCCATTCCGACCATGGGAACGACGTCCTCCTGCGGAACTTCCTCGTGTCCGTTTGCCGAAAGCACAACATTCAGCGTGGCGACAAGATCTTCCATCGATGACACCAAGGTGCCATCCAGGTCAAAGACGAGAACGGACATGAAACCCTCAAACAGGACTGTTGGAACCTCTGCCTAGCCGGATCAATCGCCAACCGCAAGGGTGTCAGCGTTCATCGCTTTCAAGGTATCGGCAGGTCAGAGTTTGTAGGCGGTCCGGAAGCCGCCCCAGTGCCGGCCTCGCACAAGGATCGGCACATCGATCTCTTTCATCCAGACGATGTTGCCGCCGCCCATGTCGCGTGCATAGGACTGGATCAGGAACGGGCGCGTGTTTCTGGCCGCGCTGAGACCGGCCCGATCATCGAAAATCCGCTTGTTCCGGCAATTGGCTGTGTTCCAGACAGGATCGTCGGGCCGTTGCGGCTTCGAAAAGACCAGGTTGTGGACCGGCAGATAGCCGTTGCGGTCGACCGAGGCGCAAAAGGCCATGCCGTGGTCTTTGCCGTTTGACAGGATGTCTTCCTGGATCTCCGGCAAAATGCCTTCCAGATGCCTCAGCGCTCGTGTCGCAACCTGTGCCGGATTTGTGCTTTCGATTGGCTGGTAGTCCGTATCGAAAAGGTCATCGAAGCCAAGGGCGCCGCGTTCAACGAGATCTTCCATCGCGGCGGCGATCCTCTTGGCGCCGGCTTGTGCGCATTCAACCTCGAGCGCATGGTTATCATGAATGGCGCTGATCTTGCGCCGCAAAGCGTCCTCAAACTGAGGGGCTGGATCCTGGAAGCAGCAGTGACAACCATTGTCCGAAATGGCGACGATGCGTGCGGATACGGTCCCAAGGCCGGCCAATTCAAGCGTCACGATCTGGCCTTGCATGAAACCGGCGTCAGCCTCGGATTTGAAAAGCAGCCCACCTTCTGAAATGTCGAGCGTTTCGATGCTGGCGGAACGCTGGCCATTCGATGCGGTTCCGGTGAGCTTGACCGGCAAGCGGTCATGCTTGCGCCGGTTCCCGAGCCCGGTCTGCCGGATCATCATGGTGAACCGGGTTCTGAGAGATCCAGAAGCGGCGCTCATTTGTGACCCGGTTTCGCGGGCAAGTGTCCCGCCTTCTTCAGCCGTGACGGCACTTTCCGTGATTGCCTGTGCCTTGCGAACCACTTCCTGGGCAAAGTCGGCTGTTTTGTTGGCCTGTTCTCCAATGAGATTGGTCGTATCCACCTGCGAACGGACGGCCTCTTCAACAGCTGCGAAACTCGGGCGGATCTTGCCGATTACGTCGATAATCTGGTTGACCGAGCCAAGACTGTGCTCGGCGGAATGGTTCAGTTTTTCAATGTTGGCGACAATCTGCTCGGTTGCGGACTGGGTCTCGACCGACAAAGCCTTGACTTCGCTGGCAACAACGGAAAATCCGCGGCCGGCTTCTCCGGCTCTGGCCGCTTCAATGGTCGCGTTCAATGCCAGGAGGTTGGTCTGCTTGGCGATATCGGAAATCAGACTGACGACATTCGCAATATCGTCGATCGCGTGTTTCAGTTCCAGGACACCCTGATTGGCCTGGTCCGCGATCTCGCGCGCTTCGTCCGCGAGCTGATTGGATACCTCGACTTGCGATCCTATCTCGCTGCTTGAAGCCGACAGCTCCCGGATGGATGTGGCCAGTCCCGAGGCGTTTTCGTCGGCAATGGCTGACTGGTCAGCCAGAGACTGCGTGTCGTTGCGGATCGTTCCCAGCGTGTCCATCTGGTTTACGAGACGGTCCTGCACCTTGGCGGCCGCAACACTGATCGTCTTCGCCGCAACCTGCAGATCGTCTTCTAGGCTATCGAGCACAAACTCCATCTTGTCGGACGCTTGAGACTCATCCTCTGGGGTGTCCTCAGCCGTCACGCTTTCCTCAAGGGGAGCGGTATCGTCGGGCTGGTTTGACTGATCTTGCTTGTGTCTTGATCTGTATCGAAAGAGATTCATGTGAGACCGCGCTGTCAAATCTCAGAAAAGTCGAAGCATTCTCTCCGGTTAATCTAAAATCATGGTTAATGAATTCGTATCTTCGTGCCGTTTTCGGCGGTTTCCTCGGTGAATTGGGGAATGTCACTGGACCGGCGGAGGTCGGCCATGTTAAGCACCCGGCGACCCAAAGAAGATCACCTGCCGCAACTCCTCCGCTCGGGTGGCGGCTGAAGGAAAAGATGATGAGCGTTCAGTACAAACAGCAGGTCGCAGAACGTGCCGCCCGAGACGTAACTTCAGGGATGCGGCTGGGAATCGGATCGGGTTCCACGGCCGAATTATTTGTGCGCGCGCTTGCAGAGCGCGTGAATGGCGGCCTGGACGTCATCGGCGTTCCAACCTCTGAGCGAACACGCGCGCTTGCCACCGAGCTCGGCATCAAGCTGACAACGCTTGACGAGCTCCCGGAGCTTGACCTGACCATTGATGGGGCGGATGAGTTCGACCCTTCGCTTGCCCTGATAAAGGGCGGCGGCGGCGCGCATTTGCGCGAAAAGATCGTAGCGGCTGCAAGTGAACGTATGGTGGTGATCGCCGACGACAGCAAACAGGTGGATGTCCTTGGCCGCTTTCCGCTGCCGATCGAAGTCGTGCCCTTTGGCCTTCGTGCAACCAGAAACGCTATCGAGCGCACTCTTGGAGATCTCGGATTGCCGCAGACGCTGGTTTTGCGGGGAGGTGAGGCACAGCCGTTTGTCACCGATGGCGGCCACTACATTCTGGATGCCCATCTTGAAGCCATACCAGAGGCACAATCTCTCGCTAACCGGCTCGACGAAATACCCGGTGTCGTGGAACACGGTCTCTTCATCGGGCTCGCAACTAAGGCTTACGTGGCAGGCGTTGATGGGGTAAAGACCGTTACGCCTGCTTGATTTACTTGAATATGGCTTTCCCGGACACAAGACGGATGGCCGCCTAGGAGTAGAAAAATGACACTGAAAAAAGCATTCCCGCGGGCTGCTGTGCTAGGCGCGGTAATGACCGCAGCGGGGTTCCTGGCAAGCGCGGCATATGCGCAGGACACCATTTCCGAGAGCCATCTGGAGGCTGCCAAAAAGGTTGCGGAAGTCACCAGAGTAATGGAGCCGTTCGATAACATTCTGCCGCTTCTTGCGGAACAGACCCGCACTGCTTTCGTGCAGGCGGACCCGACACGTGCGGAAGAAATCATTGAAATCACCCAAGAGGTGGCCATTCAGCTTGCGTCCAAGCGGTCTGAGTTGAACCAGAAGGTCTACCAGACCTGGGCCGAGAACTTCACCGAGGAAGAGCTCAAGGAACTTGCCGTCTTTTACGCCACCGAACTCGGTCAGAAACTGACCAACAAGGTACCGGTCGTCACGCAGGTGTCCGTCGGTGCAGCCCGCGAATGGCAGGACAAGATTTCCACCGAAATGGTAACGATGGTTCAGGAAGAGCTCGTCAAGCGCAACGGCGGCCAGTAAGCCTCCGGCGTCACACGCACCACACAGAGAATTGATGCCGGCAATTTGACCGGTGTGAGGGCCGCGAAAGCGGCCCAATTCGTTTGCATGGCGGACAATCTTGCTTTCTTCCGCTAAAACAGCCGCGAACGAAAACCTTGTAAGGAAAAATCCACCGCTTATCTGCGGGCTGGCTGGGATGTCCGACCCATTACTTGGGTGGACAGTATGATAAGAGGCAAAAATGAACGACTTCGACTACGATCTCTTTGTTATTGGCGGCGGATCGGGTGGTGTCCGCGCGGCGCGGATCGCCGCGACCCATGGTGCGCGTGTCGGTATCGCTGAAGAGTACCGGTATGGTGGAACGTGCGTCATACGCGGCTGCGTTCCCAAGAAGCTCTTTGTTTATGCCTCCAAATTCTCCGAAGAATTTGAAGATGCCGAAGGTTTCGGATGGTCAGTCGGCGAACGCAGCTTTTCTTGGGAAAAGCTGATTGCTGCCAAGGATCAGGAAATCACGCGTCTGGAAGGGCTTTACCGGCGCAATCTGGAACGGACCAACGTCGAAGTGCACGACAGCCGTGCGGTGATCGAAGATGAGCACACGGTGCGTCTCCTGTCGACGGGGCAAACCCTGACCGCCAAGTATATTCTGGTCGCGGTTGGCGCTTCGCCGAACGTCGACAACAGCGTCCCGGGCATCGAACACGTCATAACGTCGAACGAAGCGTTTCACATGGCCGAGCTGCCGCGCAAGGTCATCGTTGCCGGTGGCGGATACATTGCCGTCGAGTTCGCAGGGATTTTCAATGGCCTTGGCGCGGATACGACGCTTATCTACCGCGGCGAGGAGATCCTGCGCGGGTTTGATATGGATCTTCGTACCACCGTGCGCCAGGAAATGGAAAAGAAGGGCATCAAGGTCATTCTGGGCGACACGTTCTCCAGCATAGAAAAACATGCCGACGGATCGCTGACGGGTCACACCAAGTCCGGTCAGGCGCTCGAGGCGGACAAGATCATGTTCGCCATCGGCCGTAATCCGCACACCAAGGATCTCGGCCTGGAACAGGTCGGCGTCGAAATGGATGCCAAGGGTGCAATCAGGGTGCGCGGTGATTCCAGAAGCAGTGTTGACTCAATCTATGCGGTTGGGGACGTGACCGATCGCGCGAACCTAACGCCCGTGGCGATCCGTGAAGGACACGCCTTTGCCGACACGGTCTTTGGTGACAAGCCCTGGACGGTCGACCATAGCCTGATTGCAACGGCGGTCTTTTCGCAGCCCGAAATGGGAACAGTCGGCTTGACGCAGGACGAGGCCCTTGAGCGCACACCAAACCTGGACATCTACAAGTCCACCTTCCGGCCGATGAAACACACCTTGTCCGGTCGCGACGAAAAGATGCTGATGAAGATGATTGTCGATGCCGACACGCAAAAAGTGCTCGGCGTCCATGTTGTCGGACCAGATGCGGGTGAGTTGGCCCAGATCCTCGGCGTGACGCTGCAGATGGGAGCAACCAAGGCGGATTTCGACAAGACAATCGCTGTCCACCCGACCGCTGCGGAAGAACTGGTCACAATGCGTGAACCGACCGAACAGTTGCGGGGCTGAACAGATAAATTTTGCCGGACGGCTGGATTAGCGTCGGGGAACAGTTCTGTTCAAAGGCGTGTCACGCTGACCGTTCCCTCTGGGCGTCCTCTTGTGCATCGTGGCCGGAAAGTGTTCCCGCCGGCGTGCTGCCGTTTCCGGCTGGCACGTCTGAGTGGAACGTATACCGGCTGCGACCAAGCGCCTTGGAGTGGTAGAGCGCTGCATCAGCCAGGCAGATGATCTGTTCCGGGTCGGTGCCATCGTCAGGTGCAAGGGCAACGCCGATGCTCAAACCGACCTGCGCAGTGTTGCCGTCCGAGAGTGCAATTGGGTTGTGGACAGACGAGATCAGATCTCCGCACAGGGAACTCAAGTGGTTTCTGGAGGTCGCCTTTCGGTAGATCACCATGAATTCGTCGCCGCCAATCCTGCAGACCAGACCGTGATTGCCGATGACCTCCTGGAGGCGCGTTGCCACCGTTTTGATGACAGTGTCGCCGGCCGCATGCCCGTAGGTGTCATTCACCAACTTGAACTTGTCGAGGTCACAGTGCAGGACCGCAAAGCTCTTGTCCGGTAGTTCCTTTACCGATGTATCCATGACCCGGTTGAAGAGCAACCGGTTGCCCAGCCCGGACAGCGTGTCGTGCAACGCCAGAAAACGGTTTTGGCGTTCGCTTGCCTGGAGTGAACTCGTCAGCTGTCCGATGCGCCAGGCAATGCCAAACGCCATGGCCGCAAGCGCGACGCTGAGGAGCGCGATAACAGGAATGATCGTCGGCCAGAGCGATGTGCTGGCGGAGTCGCTGTCCCACTGGAACGCACCCACGGGAACGCCGCTTTCATTGGCAACCGGCAGCGACGGCACATCAGCAGAAAGTGTCACGCTTTCTGAGAAACTGAACCCGGCAAAATCCAGCTGCGAGTTGATCGTCTTCAAAAGCTCATCGTCGATGTAGCGTGCAGACAGCAGTATGGTTGGGGGGCCGTCAGGCAGCGTCTTTTCAAACTTGTCCGGAATGACAGGCATGGCGCCATAAAGAGCGGGTTTGCCATCTATTTGAACAAAACCCATCATCGCATAGGTTTCCGGGTCGCTACCCTGAAGAGACAAGTGGCCATAACCGCCCGGAACCCGCACCCGGTTCATTGCATATTTCGCGTTCAGTTTGTCGGCGATTGTCTGCAATTCCGGGACTTCGCCCAAAGGACGCTCAATTATGTGCGTGTAGTCTTCAAACGATTCTGCAAGGACCTTTCCGCCTCCCGAAATCAGCATGATCTTGCTGTGTCCGTAAACGGTCCAAAGCCTGTCGAAGCTGCTTTGCACGTAATCCGGACTAAAGGAGCGCACCAGCTTTTCGACGGAAGTGTCTGAGGACGTCACCCTGATCTGCTCTCGAACAATGGCCCGCAACTGATCCGAAAGAACACTTTGAAACAGGCGTTTCTCGTTTTCGATCGCCTGCTGGGTTGAGGCGCGGGTCGCCACAAAGCCCACAAACATCAGGGAAACAGAAGTGACAGCGATCAGAAGCGCAGCAAGCAGGAACGCAAGCCGCGAAATATGCTGCCGTGCGAGCTTGGGCGCTTGATCGCTGTATCGTCTCCGGAATTCAGTCAAATTGCAGTCTCTTGGCGAAGGTCGAACGAATTTTCGACATGCTGATTGTATTTTGAAAAGTATAATTTGGATAAATTAACGAGATGTGCCAATATTTGGTGGGTTTCGTACTTTTAACTCAAAAAGAAGTGATGTTGATTTGGTTTATTGGGAATATTTACAAGTAAAAGTTCTAGTTGTATTTAATTTAAAAACTACCGAAATCTACGAATTAGATTGTGATTTCAGGTCGAGCTGCTTCTCGTCCGAGTGGGCGGACAAGTAGATTGGTGCCGCGAATTCGACCGCATTCCGACCGCTTTCTTTCGCCCGGTAAAGGGCCATGTCTGCCATGCGGATCAGCTCCTTGTCATCGAGGCCGCACTCAGGAGCCGTCGCAATACCAACGCTCAAGCCGATTTTGACGCTCTCGCCACCTCCGATGTCGATCGGGTCAGCGATTGCGGACTTGAGTTTTTCGGCAAGGTGTCCCAGCTCGTCGAGGCTCTGGTACTCCGTCAAAAGGACAATGAATTCGTCGCCGCCGATCCGGCAGACAACAGCATCCTTGCCGAATTGGCGCTCGAAACGGTCGGCGACGCATCGCAGCACCTTGTCTCCCGCTTCATGTCCAAACGTGTCGTTGACCGGCTTGAACCGGTCAAGATCGCAAGCAAAAATCGCAAAACCCTGATCCGGAAGTCCATCGATCGAATAGGCGAGGCGGTCGGCAAAATGGTGCCTGTTCGGCAGCCCGGTCAGCGCGTCGTGATGCGCATAGTAATGGTTCTTGCGTTCGCTTTCCTCGAGCTTCGTGGACATGCGGCTGATTTTTGCTGCCGCGGCAAACGCCACGAGTGAAATCACGATTGTTATGAGCGCAATCAGTGGCAGCGCCATGAGCCAGATCTGGTGTCCGATTTTGGCATGGTCCCACCGGAAGTACCCAAGGATTGATCCGTCGGCGGCCCAAATCAGGTGGTTAGTCGGGTGCATGCGCTCGGGTGCGCCCGAATGAAAGCGCAGATCGCGGTAATTCAGCGTATCGTTCAGGTCGGCGATCATCACGTCGTCGATGTGAACCGCATTGACGAGAACTGCCGGATAGTCGCCGGTCAATCTCACGCGCCCATAGTCGGGAAGGATCGGGACTGCGACGAGAAGGGCGGGTTGCCCGTCGATGGTCGCATAGGCCGAACTGGAAACTTCCAGAAGGACCGACTGGGGCAGATACCATTCGGCAAAGGCAGAATTCGACTGGCGCTTGCGCGCCTCAAAACGTTCACGCGTTTGTTCGGCGAGTTGCCTGATAACCGGATCGGCAGCCGTGGCTTCCTTCGGAAAGCGCGTGTTGTCTTGCAAGGCTTGCGCGATCAGGTTGCCATCCGTGCCGACAATGAACGTCCGCTCAAGGTCGAACTGGTCCCAAAGATCGGCAATCAGTTCGTTTTCAAGAAAGTCCCGGTCCACGGGACGTTGAAGCGCGCTGAATGTAGTGTCCCATTGGGCCAGTCCCGTCTGATCGACCGCAATGAGCTTCTGGTAAGACTGCAAAGCGCCCGTAAACCGACTTTTGTCGCCCTCCAGTGCCTGCCGGTCTCCTTCGGCCCAGGCCAGAAAGGCAATAAACGTGAGAGAAGAGGCAGACAGCACAATGAGCAGTGCGGCAAGGCCGAAAATCCAGACCCTGATGCGCTGGCCGGCGGCGCTGCGGTTCATCACCGGCGCACCTGAATTGCCGTTTTTCTGTCTGCTGCCGAACAAGTTCGTCGCCCCGTTTCTGTCCCTCGAATTGAATAACAGGGGAAACTTAACGTCGCGTACTCAAACCCATTCGGGGGACAATCGATGAGCTCTATTTTACAAGAGCCTTAACGAATAGTTCTATTTCCTCTTCGGTGTTGAATGCGTGCAAGGACGCACGAACCACCGATGACAGTCCCCTGTGAGACAGGTCGATTTGAGCAGACGAGGCCTGGCTCACCGAGACGTTTACCGCCGCCTCCGCAAGGCGTGCTTTCGTCTGTGAAGCAGGTTCGTTCGAGTAAGTGAAGGACACGATGCCACCCTTGCGCGCACCCTTGTCGTGAAGGGCGATTTCGCTGTGTCCGGACAGCTCCGATCGCAATTGAGCTCCAAGGCCACAGATCCGGTTTCCGATCCGTTCCATTCCAAAGCCGATGGCATAGGAAACAGCCGCCCCTAGACCGATCTGGCCCGCAACATAGCGTTCCCACGTTTCAAAACGGCGCGCGTGCGGCACAAGTTCATAGGTTGCCTCGTCGATCCAGTTCGCCGACTGAAGATCGATGAAAGGGGGGTCTATCTGGTCAAGGACGGCATCGTTGACATAGAGGAAACCAGTGCCGCGCGGCCCGCGCAAATACTTGCGCCCGGTCCCGGACAACATATGGCAGCCGATGTCGTTGACGTTGAGAGGGATTTGACCGGCAGACTGGCAGGCATCGAGCAGATAGAGCACGCCGGCCGTGCGCGCAATTTCCCCGACCTCTTCCGCGGGGTTGATCAGGCCGGAAAATGTCGGGATATGGGTGAGGGCGACAAGTCGGGTTTTTGCACCAATGGCTGACTGCAAACCACGCAGGTCAATCTGGCCGCAGGCATCGTCTTCGACAATGTCGATTTCGATACCCTTTCGTTGCTTCATCTGAAGGAAGGCGACGTAATTCGACACATACTCCGCACGACCGGTGACGATCCGGTCCCCTTCGCGAAAATCGATCCCGTAAAAGGCCATGTCCCACGCCCTGGTGGCGTTTTCCACGTAGGCGATTTCGTAAGGCTGGCATCCGAGCAAGGCGGCGAGCGCGGTGTAGAACTCGTCCATCCTGGCCTTGGCCGCAGCTGCTGCCTCGTATCCACCGATGCGGGCCTCGAGGTCCAGGTGTTCCTTCACGGCATTGAGAGAAGGTTTGAGGGCTAGGCCCGTTCCGGCGTTGTTAAAGTGTACCAGTTGACTTACACCGGGGGTATCCTCACGTAAAACCGCGACATCCTGCCGGGAAAGGGATGGGACTATCATGGCAATCCTCGGTTTTGCGTTCCGTTATTAAAGACAAAAGAACTGCACTCTATGACGATCACATATTTCGGTTATGGCTCCCTCGTCAATCTCGACACCATCCCGGCGAACGCGGAAGCAACCCCCGGAAAGTTACGCGGCTGGGTGCGTGAGTGGCGTGTCTGCGGTATGGGACAGAACGGGCAAGGCCGCTGTGCCCTCAGCGTGCGGGAGGATCCGGACAAAGAGATCTGGGGTGTCATGGTGCGTGAGCCGCGTTCCAGACTGGAAGATCTCGAAAAACGGGAAAAGCGCTATCGCAAGGTCGAGGCGGTGGGCGAGGCGTTTCGATGCGAAGCCGAACAGAAGCAGGGTCCGGATGACCTGTTTGTCTTCGTTGCCGCCCCCGAACATCATCGCTGGGGAACTGAGGATCACCCCATTTTGCAGAGTTACCTGGACTGCGTCCTTGCCGGGTTCTTTCGCTTCTGGGGAGAGGACGGCATCGAGCATTTTCTGGAATCGACCGACGGCTGGCACGTACCGGTGCTGCGCGACCGGCACCGCCCGGCTTATCCGCGCGCTGTTTCGTTACCGGATATGGTGATCGGCGCCATTGATGAGGCCATGTCCCGGCGAGACCTGAGCTTCATCGACATGTCCTAGGCAACGGCGCACTCAATCCTTTAGTGACCTATGCTGTCAGACCTTGCAGCAAGTAGCCGACGACGTAGGCAATTCCGGCTGCGGACAATCCGATGGCGGTTGTCTCCAGCCCCGACCAGAGCCAGTTTTTTGTCGACCAGCGTGCTTTGATCGAGCCGATAAGGAAAAAGGCGAGCGCGGTGAGGGCAGTTGTATAGATGGCGGTTGCGCCGAGGCCGAACAGAAACGGCAGCAACGGCAGGCTGCCGCACACGGCAAACGCAACGAAGGTCGCCAGAGCCGCTTTCACCGGCGATCTTGAGGTCGAGGACATGCCGTATTCGGCCTGCATCATTGTTTCGATCCAGGTCGATCTGTTGGAAGTGACCAGTCGGACAAGGTCATTGAGGTCCTCGCCCTCAAATCCCTTCGACCGGAAGATCTGCCTTATTTCCTCCTTTTCCCCTTCCGGGGCAACGGCAATGTGCTTTTCTTCGATAGCAAGCAGGCGGGCGTAATCTTCTTCTTCGGATTTGGTGCCGCTGTAATTTGCTGCGGCCATGGAGAAACCGTCCGCAAGAAGATTGGCAACGCCGAGGATCAGGATGATCTTGGGCGAAAGGGCAGCTCCGACGGCTCCTGCAACGATTGCAAATGTCGTGACTGCGCCATCAATACCGCCATAAATCCAGTCGCGCAGATAACTTGCCTGCGGTTCCTCCGAAAGCCTTGAGGCAATGTCGGCCGGCCTGTGGCTGTGCTCCAGTCTTGGAGTTGGCATGGGGCTGTCCTATGTTGATCTGGGAACAGGGTGATCAGGAACGGCGCGAGGTGCCATGATCCGTGTCAAGCTGCGTCGATCCGTGGATTGGCGAGCGACGCAAAATCCATCCTGGCGTCAGCGCATTTTTGCAAGATTACCCTGTGGCGTTACCGCCCATCGGCGTGTATAACGCCGCACGTTTGCTTCAATCGGGCAAACGGAAACGAATGAAAATGTCGCGGACCTTTCACTCGCAGAAGAGAACGCATTCAAGGTCCAGTAGGAGTAGGAAAAATGGCGGAGAAGTGGAGCCCGGAGACTTGGAGATCGAAGCCGATCTTGCAGGTTCCGGAATACCCGGATCAAGAGACCCTGGCGAGTGTTGAGCAGCGCCTGTCGACTTATCCGCCGCTGGTCTTTGCCGGTGAGGCGCGTGCGCTGAAACAACAGCTTGCCGACGTTGCGGCCGGAAACGGTTTCCTGCTTCAAGGCGGCGACTGCGCCGAAAGCTTTGCAGAGCATCATCCGGACCACATCCGTGATTTCTTCCGGGTGTTCCTGCAGATGTCGGTCGTCCTGACATATGCTGCCAGCCAGCCCGTGGTGAAGGTTGGCCGTATTGCCGGGCAGTTCGCAAAACCCCGTTCTTCGAACGTGGAAAAGAAAGATGATGTCGAATTGCCGAGCTACCGCGGTGACATCATCAACGACATCAATTTCTCGTCCGACAGCCGGATTCCGGATCCAACCCGGATGGCCATGGCCTACCGCCAGTCCGCTGCGACGCTGAACCTCTTGCGCGCTTTTGCGCAGGGCGGTTTCGCCGATCTCGATCAGGTTCACCAGTGGATGCTCGGCTTCATCTCCGACAGCCCGCAGGGTCACAGATACAAAGAGCTGGCGGACCGGATCACTGAAGCGCTCGCGTTCATCCGGGCCTGCGGCATCAGTTCTGAAAATGTACCGCAAATGCGCGGGACCGATTTCTTCACCAGCCACGAAGCCTTGTTGCTCGGCTACGAAGAGGCCTTGACCCGTGTCGATTCCACGTCCGGAGACTGGTACGCGACCTCCGGGCACATGCTCTGGATCGGCGACCGGACCCGTCAGCCGGATCACGCCCATGTCGAGTTCTTCCGGGGCATCAAGAACCCGATCGGTCTGAAATGCGGACCGTCGCTGACACCGGACGGGCTCATCGAGCTGATCGACATCCTCAACCCGGAAAATGAGCCCGGCCGTTTGACCCTGATTGCGCGCTTCGGTGCGGACAAGGTCTTCGATCACCTGCCGCAGCTTGTTCGCGCGGTGGAGCGTGAAGGCAAGACTGTCGTCTGGTCCTGTGATCCGATGCACGGCAACACGATCAGCGCCGGTGGCTACAAAACACGCCCCTTCGACCGCATTCTGAAGGAGGTGGAAGCCTTCTTTGAAGTGCACCGCGCCGAAGGAACGCATGCGGGCGGCGTGCACGTGGAGATGACGGGACGCAACGTCACCGAGTGCACCGGCGGTGCCAGGGCCCTGACGGCAGAACAACTCGGCGATCGCTATCACACACATTGCGATCCGCGTCTCAATGCCGATCAGGCGCTGGAACTTGCTTTCCTGATTGCCGAAAACCTGAAGAAGGAACGCGACGGCCGTCAGGCTGAGCCGATTGCTGCCAGCGCGTAGAAATTGCAGGCGCTTACGATGCGTTAACTTAAAGGGCGGCCCAGGTCGCCCTTTTTGGTTTTTTCAATAAATTTTACGAAGTTTCGTCGCGGCGGGTAAGTCTCGTTTAACGCTCACTCCCCATACCTGTGTCTGTGCGGCGCTCGACCGGGGAGAATTTCAAATGCGCGAAAAGTGGGATCTGTCCAGGGTTTCCTGCCTGATTGCAGAAGACAACCCTCACATGCGAACGATCCTGCGGTCCGTGCTCTCCGGCTTTGGCATCCGCTCCGTCTTTGAGGCAAGCGATGGTGCCGAAGCGCTTGAACTGGTCGTTGACCGGAAGCCCGACGTCATTCTTCTCGATTGGGTCATGAACCCATTCGGCGGCAATGAATTCCTGCGAATTCTGCGCGGTGACAGGGACCCTGTCATCTCCACGGTGCCGGTAATTGTCATCACGGCTCACGCCCAACGGGCAACGATCCTCGAAGCCATTAAAATCGGCGTTCACGGCTTTGTAGCGAAGCCGATCTCACCGGCGATCCTGTATCAACATATCGGTGAAGTTCTGGAACGCCAGGAAATGCACGGCAGGTCCAAAGGCATTATGGGACCGGGCCATCAGAACCCGGGCCGCAAGCTCAACATTACCGACATTTCCGGCATGGGGGCCGATCCGGAGCCCGACGACGACACCGGCCTCGCGCTTCTCTAGCGCTCGATGCGTGTCCGTTTTTGCCGATTTGAGTGATTGCAACAGTCAGGTCTTGCAGCTACATCAGGGAAAACGACACGTCCCGGTGCTGCTCCCATGATATCCGATCAATTCAGGCTGGCGGTTGCTCAGCTCAATCCGACAGTAGGCGACATTGCCGGCAATGCGGACCTTGTCCGCAAGGCGCGTAAGGAGGCTGCCGAACTCGGAGCAGATCTCGTGCTGTCCTCCGAGCTGATGCTCTCTGGTTACCTGCCCGAGGATCTGGTTTTGAAACCGGCCTTCGTGCGTCAGTGCATGGAAGCCGCCCAAGCGCTTGCACAGGAAACCGCCGACGGCGGTCCGGCACTCATCGTCGGAACGCCCTGGAAGGGCGACGACGGCGAGGTCTACAACGCCGTGGTCTTGCTGGATCAGGGCGAAGTGCGATCGATCCGCTACAAGTATGATTTGCCGAATTACAGTGTTTTCGACGAAAAGCGGGTGTTTGCGGCAGGACCGCTGCCTGGACCGGTCGATTTCCGCGGCGTTCGTATCGGTTTGCCGATCTGCGAGGACATCTGGAACGACGAGGTTTGCGAGTGCCTGGAAGAAACCGGCGCTGAACTGCTGCTCGTGCCGAACGGATCCCCTTACTGGGAAAACCGAGCTGAAGAGCGGCTTCAAGTGGTTGTCTCTAGGGTTGTTCAGACCGGTTTGCCGCTGATCTACTGCAACCAGCTTGGCGGCCAGGACGAGCTTGTCTTCGACGGTGGCTCGTTTGCACTTCAGGCCGATCGTTCTCTCGCCTTCCAGATGCCCCAGTTCGAGGCGGCGATCGGCATCAGCGACTGGAAGCGGGACGGTGAGACCTGGGTCTGCGTGCGCGGTGACACCGTGAAACTCCCCGATCTCGACGAAGCCAACTGGCGCGCCTGCGTTCTTGGGCTCGGCGATTACGTCAACAAGAATGGATTCCCTGGGGTCGTTCTTGGTCTTTCCGGCGGGATCGATTCCGCGATCTGTGCGGCCATGGCCGTTGACGCGCTCGGTGCGGCCAAGGTGCATGCGATCATGCTGCCTTACCGCTACACGTCCGAAGAGAGCATCGAGGACGCGGCCAAATGCGCTGCCGCGCTCGGGATCAAGTACGATACGGTGCCGATCGCTGAGCCCGTAGAAGGATTCCGGTCCGCGCTGAGCAGTCTTTTCGCAGGCACCGAAGAAGACACCACGGAAGAAAACCTTCAGTCACGTGCGCGCGGCGTCATTTTGATGGCCGTTTCCAACAAGTTCGGCCGCATGGTGATGACGACCGGGAACAAGTCGGAAATGTCGGTCGGCTACGCAACCCTTTATGGTGACATGAATGGTGGCTATAATCCGATCAAGGACCTCTACAAGACGCAGGTCTATCACCTGGCAGCCTGGCGCAACGCGCACAAACCAGACGGATTGCTTGGCCCCGAAGGCGAAGTGATTCCGGTCAACATCATCACCAAGGTTCCGACTGCGGAGCTGCGCGAAAACCAGACTGATCAGGATTCCCTGCCGCCTTATGACGTTCTTGATGATATTCTGGAATGCCTTGTGGAAGAGGAAATGTCGGTCAGCGACATCGAAAAGCGCGGCCATGACAGAGCTTTGATTCACAGGATCGAACACTTGCTTTACATTGCCGAGTACAAGCGTCGGCAGGCGCCCCCAGGCGTCAAGATTACAGAACGGAATTTCGGCAAGGATCGCCGATACCCCATCACAAACCGGTTCCGGGACCGCAGCTGAAACCAGTCCGGAGCCGTCCCACCTTCCTGCCAATCGGCTTCGTACACATGACTTATTTTGGTTTCCTGCGCGACAACGCACGCTGGCTGTCGGCCAGCTATTTGCTCGCGATGTTTTCCGGCTTCGGGCAGACGTTCTTCATTTCGCTGTCCGCCGGTGATTTGCGCGCAGAATTCGGCCTGAGCCATGGTGATCTTGGCCTTCTTTACATGCTGGCGACCCTTGGGAGCGCCCTGGCGCTGCCATATGTCGGAAAAAGCCTGGATCATTTCCCCGTCCAGAAGATCGCCATGGTCGTGATCGCCGGATTTGCCCTTTTCTGCCTTGCCCTGGCCAATGCCTTCGCTGTGTGGATGGTGGCGCTTTCGTTCTTTGGACTGCGCCTGTGCGGGCAGGGCATGATGACACATACCGCGATCACCGCAGCGGGACGCTGGTTCTCCGCGCAAAGGGGCCGGGCGGTGTCGATCGCTATGCTCGGGTTTCCGACAGCCGAAGCGCTCTTTCCGCTGTGCTTTGTCATCTTGAGCGCTTCAATCGGATGGCGCGGTGCCTGGACCCTGTCTGCTCTGATCCTTGTTCTGGCTGCCATGCCGGTTCTTTTTGTGCTTCTCGCAAAGGATCGTATTCCCTCGGCAGCGGAAGTCGCGTCCGCAAGCATCGGGGGAAAGCAGTGGACCCGCGGCGAAGTCTTGCGGGATCCAAGGTTCTGGCTGGTTTCGATGGGCGTGAATGCGCCGGCCTTCATCGGCACCGCGGTTCTGTTCCATCAGGTTTACCTCGTGGAGCTGCGCGGCTGGTCTCTGGAAGTTTTTGCAAGTGCCTTCCTATTTATGGCAAGCGGCGTTGTGGGGGCCTCACTGATCGTCGGTCCTCTCATTGACCGGTTTTCAGCACGTCGTCTTTTGCCCTACGCATTGCTGCCGCTTTGCGTCGGTTGCCTGGTCCTGGCAAATGTCCATGCGCAGGTTGCCGCATTCGTATTTCTGGGTCTGGTGGGCGTCGGCAATGGTTTCAACGGAACGCTGATTGGCGCGTTCTGGCCGGAGGTGTACGGGACGCGATACATGGGTGCGATACGAGCGGTCGCCTTTTCCATCATGGTGTTTGCGTCCGCCGCAGGTCCCGGCCTTGTCGGCTGGTTGATCGACATCGGCGTCTCCTTCGATGTGCAGGTTCTGGGCATGAGCCTTTACTGCCTCGTCTTTACGGCCGTTCTGGCTCTGATGTCGCGGGCCTATGCAAGGCACTAGGGATCCGGCTCTAAGCCCGGGGTCTCATCTTTCAAGCGCTCCAGACGCCGATCAGCTGCGCACGGGACTGTGCCGGATGTGATTGATCTTGTGTCTCCGGAAGCCCATATTGGGTAAACAGACGACCTATGACGGAGAGTGTTTCCGGCGCAAGGCAATACCGGGCAAACCTGTTCAGCTTAGGTTCAGGATAGCTGCATAGAATAGCTATGAAACTTGAAAAATAGCGCGTTTTGAGCTATCTTGAGGCTATGGAGATGAAAAGTATGATTAGAAATATATCATATGTTGGGGTCATGCTGGCGGCGTTGCAGTTTGCAAGTGCTGTGGCTCAGGCCACCCCGTATCTGCCGCAGCCGTAACCCGGCATACTGTACATTTGTGTAAATATTTGAAATCGCATTCTTATTGGATGCGGTTCATTTTGCTTTGGTTTCTCCGAAGCAGTGAACGCAGATTGTATCTCAGCTCAGCCTGAACGCTATCAAGCTTGAAGTTACGCAATTCGTCACGATTTTGCTGTGTGGCTTCGTTCCGAGCCAGAACTTCAAGTGCAAGCGTTGCGGCATTGTCGATGAGGTCCAGCCTGTCGCGAAGCCAGGCGACATGATTTGTAGAGATATTGCGTTTTGCCTCCGTGAGGTGCTCCACATAAAGAGCATAGATGTGAAGGAACGATGCTCTTTGTTGGCGCACGATGATTTCGGGGTGATCCAGGATTTCTATCGAGCAGTTCAGATCGATATTGGCGATCACCTCAGCCAGATGTCCGGCGTCTTTCCCGAATAGGTCATTGAAGTCAGGGTGACTAAGCGCGCGCTGCACGTAAATGGACTGAATGGTGTAATAGAGGTAACTGAACGTTCCGGCTTGCCTCAGGGACAAATATCCACCGTCATACCCGAGCGCGTCCTTGTCCGCCACGTCGTCGGGGCAGGCAAATGAGAACCCTGGATCACGGTTAAATCGCGTCTCCACCAGCGTTTCGGAGCTGCCGACGACATGATTGCCGTACAGTTCTTCGTGCGGAATCCGGCGATCAATTTGTCTGATCAAGTTGCTGTAGAACTTGAGGTTCTTCAAGTGGGCTTCCAGGATGTCGGGAGGCGGTGACTGGGTCTCGGTAATGAAGAAATCCTCCACCATGAAAATCACGTCGAAGAGGGCTCTTTGCAGGTACCAGAATTCTGCATCGGAGACGGTGACTCCCCTGAACCGTTTCTTGAATTTCTCGACATCCTCGTTCAGCGCGCGGATCGCCGCCAGCTTCTGGTTGTCCATGTACAAGAGAGATGCGTAGATCGTCGCGAGGTAGGGCCTCAGCGAAACGGAGGCGAGTTCCAGATCGTCCGGCAGATTGATATCCTCGATCTGAAGATCCGAACACACCGCAACACCGTGGTAATCTGCCCCGAATGTCTTGATTTCGGCGAAGGCGCTGGCAATCGCGCTGACGGAATTTGCATCCAGATTGTTGAACTTGGCGACAACGTCCGCGATACGTTTCTGTATTTCCTGTTTCCTCAGGCCATCTGCTTGAGAAAGGTCTTCACCTTCCAGTTTTTCCAGTTCGATCAGATTGAGGTAGAGCGCGCCAATGAGCGGACGAAACTCCGCGATCTGATTGAAGAGGTAGCGGCGGTCTGCCGTCCTTTCCAGAGAGCCTGCAATACATTCGAAGAAGGCCTTGAATGAGGTCTCGAAGTTTTGCGTCATTCGACCGTGGTTCAGGATAGCTTCAAGTTTCGGGTCGACAGGCTGGGGATCCGGTTGAGGATCGGCGCCAATTCCGACAGCGGCAACGGTCGTGACCGGCAAGGGGGGGCGCATGTCATTTGTGGCGCTGAAGCCACTTTCCGCTTCATGCGTTGCCAGTACGTCTGCAAGGCCTGGATTATGGGCTTTAATGTATCCATAGTCCCTTTTCATCGTTGAGATCATGCCTTTGATCGGCCCAAACCCGCCGAGGAAGAAGGATTCCTTGTTGCCTCCATTGTCGTTCTTGTTGGTATTCACGGACTGCGCTTCCTGACCGCTTGATTGTCTGGAAGCCGGTTGCGCAAGCTGGAAGTTGACCTTGCCGTCGTTGAGGCTCACTGAGCGCAACAGTTCATCCAGGGAGGCGGTGGTCATCCCTGCGATCAGTAAAAACACAAGAGCGACACCTTCGATCTTTTCAAGAAGTGTCAGCTTCGATTCTGCGGGTCTTCGGTAGTTCTTGGCGACCCAGACGGCGAGCAAGCCGCCAAACACAATCCCGAGGATGAGTTTGGAGACGATCGCCGATGTCAGGAATTCATGCCAACGATAAAGGTGATTGTAGCTCGGCAGAATTCCTGTGACGCTGAGCAGGATCGCGACGCCAAAGAGCATCAGGAAGAAAATGAACACAAGTGCGATCAGTATGTCGGCGCGAACGACCGCTTTGATGTACTTGTTGTCGAATAGTTGTCTGTGGTCCTTGCCTTGAATATTTATGGTTCGTTCGTCGATCGTAATGATCGTTATCATGGCAAGAAAAGTAATAATTGATGAGATAATGAAGGTGGTGGTCATTGCCAGTCAGTCCTCAATATTACCATGTGCCTCTTAAGTTTTGAGTGTTTTGCACCGTGTCTGTCATTCAATTGCTCAAGTGGAAAAGACTAAAAAAATCTCGCATTTAATACTTATATCGTTGGAGTATATACGATCAAATACTCTAGGTGATGCAACCTGAGTTTGTGAAGAAGGTTGTATTATAGCTTGGCAAGTCGCAATTCTGCTTCAAATCGGGATGTAAAATCCGATTTGGCGCCGGGAACTGATCGTGTCGGCTGAGCCAGCTGATGGCGCGAAACGTGGCACCTTCTTTTTTGTGCCTGCACCCAGTTATGTCTTGCCGCGCTTCGCCACAGCAGCTAACTGAGGCGCCATGACTGTTACTGTACGCTTTGCGCCATCGCCGACCGGCCACATTCATATCGGCAACAGCCGGCCCGCACTCTTCAACTGGCTTTTCGCCAGGAAGGAGGGAGGGCGATTCATCCTGCGTTTCGACGACACGGATCTTGAACGTTCAAAGCAAGAATATGCCGAGTCGATCGAACAGGATCTTCGCTGGCTGGGTATCGAGCCCGATCAGATCGAGCGTCAGTCTGAACGCGTCGCGAGCTACGACAAAGCGGCACAAAAACTGAGGGACGCGGGACTTCTCTACCCCTGTTATGAGACCCCGGAGGAGCTTGAGCGGCGCCGGTCTCGTCAGCGCGCACTCGGAAGGCCCCCCGTTTATGATCGCGCTGGCCTGAAGCAGACGGCGGACGAGCGGGCCGCGTTCGAAGCAGAGGGCCGACAGCCCCACTGGCGTTTTGTCCTGCCAAATCATGACGGGGATCCATTTTCGACACGGCGGACCGATATATCCTGGAACGACCTTTGCCGGGGTGACCAGTCTGTCGATCTTGCCTCCCTGTCCGATCCGGTTCTGATCCGGGCGGATGGAACCTATCTTTACACGCTGCCATCGATCGTCGACGACATCGATATGGGCGTTTCGCACGTCATTCGCGGCGAGGATCATGTGGCGAACACCGGGGTTCAAATTGCCATTTTCCAGGCGTTGGGTGCTCCGGCACCAGTCTTCGGCCACCATAATCTCCTGACCACGCGAGATGGCGAGGGCCTTTCCAAGCGCAAGGGCGCGCTTTCTATCGGGTCCCTGCGTGAAGCTGGGCTGGAGCCGATGTCGGTCGCCTCGCTTGCCGTTTTGACCGGCACCAGTCAGGCCGTCGAGCCTCTGGCAGACATGGACGCACTGATCGAAAAATTCGACCTCTCCAATGTTTCCAGATCGTCTGCGAAATTCGATCCGGAGGAGCTGAAAAGCCTCAATGCCCGTCTGGTTCACGAATTGCCGTTCGAAGCGGTGAGAGAGCGCCTCAGCACCCTTGGTGTCGAGGGCAATGCTGATTTCTGGGAAACGGTTCGCGGCAACTGTGAAACGGTGAACGATGCGCTGAATTACTGGCAAATCGTGACGGGCCCGGTCGCTTCCCGCATCGAAGACGAAGACCGTGAATTCGTCGCTGGTGCGAAGGACCTGTTACCGGACGGCGACGTAAACGAGGACACATGGGGCGCCTGGACGTCCGCGTTGAAATCGGAGACGGGGCGCAAGGGGCGCGCCTTGTTCATGCCGCTCAGGCGTGTTCTCACCGGTATGGATCATGGACCGGATATGAAGGCGATGCTGCCCCTTATTGGGCGACAAAATATTCTGGACCGACTACCCTGACGGGAGACGAGCGTTCCGGCGCCGGCCGAAATCCTGCATCTTCGGTCTTGAACACCGGTGAGCCAGGCCCTTCTTCAATCGCGCCATCCTGCTCGTCGGAGCGGATGGAGAGCAGCGGTAACCCGTCGACCATGGTTTCATTCGCCGCGACTTGACGGGTTGCGTCCTCGTCACGGCTGGCCGCAACTGCCAGGACTGTCGTTACGTCAAAACCCTTTTCGAGATTGAAAAGCGTGCCCGGGTCTTCATAGAGCGGCAATTGTGCCTTGTTGAGCGCAAGTCTTGAAAGCGGCGAGGGCGTTGACCGTTCGTCCTCGAACGTGCCGCCGCGGCTCGGTTGGAGCGACCGGCGCGGCAGTCCGGCACTTATGTCGGCGAACATCACCTTGCTATTTGAGGATGCGCTGACTTCAGACCAGGCGGAAGGACGCTGCGATTGCTTGGTGTCGCGGCAGCTGCAGCCTTCGACAAATTCGGTTTTGTAGCGGAAGGCAAAGGGCTGGTCGGCATAAGGCGTTCCGGCAAGAGACGTCATCTGTGACTGATCCCCACCGGGATTGCGATAAACGTAAAGCTCGGTCGGCGCTGCGGGACAGATTTCGGAGCAGCGTGCCTCGTCGTTGACGAACTGGCTTTTGCCTGTCGAGAAGCTGACGGGGAAGAAATAGCCGTCGCACGTGCGTACGCACAAGGTGCGGAAAGCACCGCCTGCCGGAAGGCGCGGACGGCTCGTCGCGGATTTCCGTCGCGAGCGCACGGTCGCAATTTCCTGGTCGCCGGGCGTGACGGCCGTCCGTTGCACCCGCTCGTTCTGATTGAACAAACGGGAGAGCAAGGACTTCGGTTTTTCGGTGTCTTTCGGTTTCGTGGAGTTCGCCTGCCGGGTATTGACAGGCGCGTTGCAGTTCTGCTTGTCAATCGCGGCACGAACCTGACGCAGCCTCTTCGTATTCTTGGAAGATGCGCCGCCGGATTTTGCCAGTTGCCTCTCGATCGCAGACAGATTGGCCTTCATCCGTTTGATCTTGCTGTTGAGCTGCTGGCATTTTGAAGAAGAGGCGCTTGAGCAGCCGAAATGCCGCGCGTCGCGCGACGCTGCGGAGATTGCCTTTTCCTGCTTGCGCTTTTGGGCTGTCCACTTTTTCGCCGCAGGTGATTGAGCGCTGGAACCGGATTGCAATTGCCGCAGCTCGGACTTCAGCGCAGAACAGCTCGCAGCCTCTGCAGATCCCAGAGGCAGCATAAAGGCCGTCAGCAGGCCGGCCAGTTTCGCTATTCCCAAAGGCTTTGCTTTTTTGTGCAGCCTCATTGCTCATCCCCAGCAGCGCTGTCCCTGCGCCGAGCCGTCCATGACGGTCATCAAAGTATCGCTCCTGCCTCTACCAATAGCAACGAAAGCTCTCACGTTCGGTTAATGAGAGGGATTTGCCACCGCAATTCGTCACTCGGCGTTTTGACCGAGCGCAGCCTTGTGCAGCCTGTCGAAAATATCGTTCAGGAGGTCCCTTTGTTCGCTGGTAAGTGCGCCTTGAAGTTCTTCCGAATAAGCGAGGGCTTTCGGGATGATATCTTCATAGACGGCACTCCCGGCAGATGTCAGCCTGAGCGCCTGTTCGCGCATGTCGTTGGGGTTCTTGTCGCGCGTCACCAGGTCTCGTTTCTCGAGGGCGGCAACGGCCCGGCTGACCTTGGTCTTGTGCATGGACGTTGCAAGACTGATGTCCCGGGCGGTCATGACTTCATGCTCTCCCAGCGTTGCGATCACACGCCACTCCGGGATTCCGATGTCGTATTTCTCCGCGTAGATCTTCGAAAAGGACCGACTCACGGTTTCGGCGAGGTGATTGAGCTGATAGGGCAGGAAGCGCTTGAGCCTCAAGACGGGTCGTTCGCCCGTGTCCTTGGAAGTCGAGGCGGTGGTTGAGCAAATTTCTTGCGACATGAGGTATGTGCTGCCTTGAAGTCATTGGTTTGCCGGGTCAGACCGGCAGAAAAACGCTGCCGTGTTCCGGCCATTTTGTATCTCTAGCAAGTATAACCGATCGAAGTGCGGACGAAAGTCAAAGGCGGCTGCTTCGTCAGTGTGTCAGATGTGCAAGCAAGAGTGACAGAGAGCTTGCGCCGGTGAAGTCGTAATGCGGCGTAATTGGCGGACCTATCTGTTGATAAAAAAGGAATAGTTAAGGATATGGCACGTGAAAATTTGCGAATCAGCGTTGGAAACTGAGACGCTAAGGTCAACAGGCAAACGGCGTATGTCCGGTCGGAAGACCCAGGAAGTCCATCAGACAGCTGGCATGAAAGCGAGGCCGAAATGACCAACAATCCGAACCAGTCCGAGAGTGTTCCAGGTGGAAACGAACGGTTCGAGGAAATCGGGCAAGGTTGTTACGCCTACAGTGCTGACGGCTTTTCAAACACGGGTGTTGTCATCGGCGAGCGGGGTGTGCTGATCATTGATGGGCAGGCCACACCGGAACATGCCGGACGGGTCCTTGAGAAAGTCCGCGCATTGACGGACAAACCCGTGAAACAGATTGTCCTGACGCACTTCCACGCCGACAATACGCTTGGTGCTCCAGCCTTTGAGCCTGGCGAAATTCTGGCCTCCGATCTGACCCGGCGTATGATGGACACGCGCGGACCAGAAGACATTCTGTTGTCGAAGGAGCGCAGTCCGGCGCTGTTTTCCAGCTTGCCTGCGGCGGCAACCGTCAGCTTGCCGAGCATGACCATTGCGTCCTCCATGTCGATCGATCTTGGTGGAATTGAAGTGCGGCTGATGCATCTGGGACGTGCTCACACCATGGGCGATGTTGTGGTCTGGGTTCCGGCCAGCTCGGTGATCTTTGCCGGTGACCTTGTACAAACCTCAGCCATACCCTATTGCGGCGATGCGCATCTCACGGACTGGCCCAGAGCGCTGGACCGTATCACCGCGTTTCGCCCGACCGCACTGGTCCCGGGCCGCGGCCGGTCGGCAAAGGGAACGGCTGCAGTTGCACAGGCTGTCGAGACCACCCGAGACTTTGTGACGACCCTGCGGGACGCTGCGGCTGCCTGCGTTGAGCAGAGCCTCGGTCTCAAGGATACGTTCGATTCCGTAAAAGATGCATTGGCACCGCAATTTGGGTCAAAAGCGGATTTCGAGATGCACTTGCCGTTCAATGTCGCGCGGGCTTACGACGAGGCGCTGGGTCTCGATCAGCCGCAGATCTGGACGCGGGAGCGCTGCGCGGACCTGCGCGATGCCCTTGGCGGCATTGTGGTGGCGCATCTGCCGCAAGAACCTGTCACCGAACCGTCTGTGGAGGAAATGCACGAAGCCGTGCAGGCGCAGCTCGTTTCCGACAATGAGTTTGCCGCCTCGCTTGCAGACGGTCCAGACGCCCAGACATCCGGAGACGGCGAAACGCTGGATCTCTCGTCTGAGGATATCGTCGACACGACACCGGACGATCAGGCTCCAACGGCGCCCGAGGACGAAGAAACGGTGGCCGAAGAACCAGAGATACTGCTTGAAGGCGTCCGATAGCGGACATCATCTGGCAGGACGAGACACATGCGCGCGCCGACAGGCGCGCGTTTTGTTTTCAGAAGGACATTTTTTCTGATTGCTTGATCGTACGCACACGCACCCCACATGTCTGGCGTTCCTGAACTTGGAGATTTTTCGATGCGTTTTCCGATTGCCACCATGCTTGCACTGGTCGCCTGTCTTCTGGGAACAGGCTTCGCCTTATCGGATGACGATCCAGATCTGATCTTCAAGAAGTCGACCGTCTGGAAGTTCCTGACGCCGGATCACAAGCTTGCGACCTACGCAATCGACGACCCGCTTGTCGAAGGTGTTTCTTGCCATTTCACGGTTCCCGAAAAGGGCGGCGTTTCAGGCTGGCTCGGCGTCGCAGAGGAGGTTTCCGATGTGTCGCTCGCGTGCCGCCAGGTTGGCCCGGTGACGATCAAGGAGGAGTTTGAACAGGGCGAGGAGATGTTTCGCCAGCGTCGTTCGCTGATGTTCAAGAAAATGAGGATCGTGCGTGGCTGCGACGCCAAGCGCAATGTCTTGGTCTATCTGGTTTACTCCGACAAGCTGATCGAAGGCAGTCCCAAGAACTCAACATCCACTGTGCCGCTGATGCCGTGGGGCGATCAGGCGCCGCCAAAATGCGCCGACTTCGTCAGTGATTAGGGGAGGCGCGGACGGATATCCGGCGGACTGTCAGTCCGCGTCCAGCGTTTCAAGGTGCTTTGCGACCGGCATGTCGGCGTCGGCGCAAAAGTGCTTGTAGAGCATTGCCATGATGTCTCTCACTGGCTCGCTCGACAACCGGTAATAAATCGTCGTCCCCTCGCGCCGTGTGGCGACAAGTCCCTGGGCGCGCAGCAGCGCGAGTTGTTGGGAGACGGTTGGCATCCGCATGCCGGTCGCGTCGGCGAGTTCGCTGACGCATTTCTCTTCTTCCAGGACAAGACACATCAGAAGCAGGCGCGGCGCCGATGCCATCATCTTTAGAAACTCGGCCGCAGATTCTGCTTTATCTTCAAGTGCTTTGTAGTCCATTGATCAACTCTGCCAAACGCGGGAGAAAACTTCAAGCTTACGTGCTCGGTACCGCTTGAATTCTGCGTGTATTCTTATATGCGGCCCGCCACCGTGACAATGATGTTTCCGTTACCACATCCTGTGCCGGTCATCAGGCACACGCTCTTTTGCTGCATTTCATTGCCAAATGCCTTGGTACCGTCGGTGATGGCGACGAGGGCGGCAAACGGACCACCCAGAATGAGGGCCAGAAAGACTATAACGAAGAGGCGGTTCAACATGAGTTTCTCCTGATGGCAATCTGTATCGATTGCCCGGAGAATACGGGGGGCGCCTTGAACCCATGCTGAGCACTGCGTTCAGTTACCGTTCAGATATCTAAACAGATCCAAAAATCTAGAAAAAACAGATGGTTATCGTTCTATAGGTTCTCCGTCATCGCCTTTCGAAGTGCTTTCAGGAGGACCTCGTCGCGGCCATAGATGTCTTTTCTGAAATGGGTCGAGCCATCCTTGTTCATCCACGCCGTCAGATAGGTCAGATGCACCTCGATCGGCACGACCGGCTTGACGATGGTGCGTTTCTGGCTGTCCCGGATTGTTTCCCAGTGACCGGGTGTCGGGTTGTTGTCGGCCAGAAGGACGTCGGCAAGCTTGAACGGGTTCGAAGCCCTGATACAGCCATGGCTGTATGCGCGCTCTGCGCGGGAGAACAGCGACTTTGACGGTGTATCGTGGATGTAGATGTTGAACTCGTTCGGGAACATGAACTTGATCCGTCCGAGCGCGTTGCCATCACCCGGGTCCTGGCGAAGGCGGAACGGAAAATTACCGCCCGAATAACTGTTCCACGCGACCTGCGTCGGTGCGACTTCGCTGCCATTTTGAAAAACGCGAATATTCTGGCGGCTGAGCGCTGACGGGTTCTGCTTCAGTTTCGGAAGGTACTCCTTTGTGGCGATGGAGTAGGGCACGTTCCAGAACGGATTGATCTCGACATACTCCAACTGGTCCGAGAAGACCGGTGTCGCATGATAAGGCTTGCCAACGACCACGCGCGTCGTGTGGATGGTCTTACCGTTGCGCACCACTTTCAGGTTCTGGTCGGCAAGGTTTGTGAAGACATAGAAGTCGCCCAGATCGTCCCGCATCCAGCGCCGGCGCTCCATGTTGAGTTCCATCTGGATGAGTTTGTCCTGGATCGGAATGTTGAGGCGCTCCAGGGTGTTCTTGCCAATGACACCATCGGTGGCCAGTCCGTGGTGGTCCTGAAAAATCTTGACCGCCTCGACAAGGCTGCCGTCATAGACATCGCCGGAATGGTCGGCGGCGACTGTAATGTCTTCCTGCATCAGCCGTTCGCGCAGAGCGGAAACGCGCGGATCGGTCATGTCCGGTTTGAGAACGTCTCCGTCGGGTACGATTGTAAAGCCGCCGGCAGCCGCCTTTTCCCGGTACTGGGCAAGGCGGCGTTTGAGCCTTGCATAATTGTCCGACTGCGGCGGCAGACTGTCCAGGAACGCGCTGAATTCAACCGAGTTTTCCGCATTTTCGAAAAGTCTTTTCGGGTCCGGCGTGTCCGGGAAGAGGTTCAACGCCTTGTTGATCTTGTTGGGCTGAACGCGCCCTGACGACAAGTGTGTGGCATAGCGCAGAAACTGGTGGGACAGTTCCAGATCGAAATTCGCCCATTCCTCTGGTGTCTGAGCGGTTTCGGTGAGTTCGGCAAGTTCGATCGGGCGGTAGTTGTTCGGATTGAGGGCATGGTCGTTGGCCTCGGCCATCGCCGCAATGGCCAAGTGCGCATTTTCCTTCAGGCCGTTCTGGTCAAACCAGACAGGCGCAAAGACTTTTTCGACGTAATACTGCTTGAGCCCGTCAGGAAAATCGGCCGGCATCGCAGCCTGGATCGCTCTTGCGATGGGCGTTTCAGGTTGCGGGTCGGCTGCCGGTTCGACGGTCGCAGCTTCCGGCTGAGAGCTGGCTTCGGACTGCGCAAGTACAGGTGGCGCCGCCAAAAACAAAAGGGCGGTGAGTGCCCCGGTCAGCAGCGTGTCTGTTGAATGCGAGCGCAGTGAATTCAGCAACGCCATATGAAATCCCCCTCCTGATTCCCGGCTGCAAAAGTGTAGTGCAAGTCTGGTGAGGCGCCAACGCCACACCGCTTCACATTTGGAAAATGGTGTGAATTGCAGCCTTGACCGCGTTCAATGTTCCGGTCCATAAAGCGCCCATGATGACGACCACACGGACCATCATCTCGATCACCATTATTTGCTGCAGCTAAGCGACACCGCTGGCTGTGGCCGTTCCCTCTTGGCAAAAATTCCTCTGAGACGGATCGCCCGGTCAGCCGGCCAGGAGACCGTTTGACATGAGCGTCGAAGCGACACAGAAATCCGGGTCCGACAAGGGCTTGAAGCTCACCAATACGCTGACCCGTGAGAAGGAAGACTTCCGGGCCATCGATGATGAGAATGTGCGCCTCTACGTCTGCGGTCCGACGGTCTATGATTTCGCACATATAGGAAACGCCCGGCCGGTCATCGTCTTTGACGTGCTCTACCGCTTGCTGAGCCATCTCTACGGCCCAGATCATGTCACTTACGTGCGCAACATCACGGACGTCGATGACAAGATCAATGCAAGGGCCCTGCGCGACCATCCGGACCTGTCGCTGAACGACGCCATCGCAAAGGTGACGAAGCGGACTGCGGACCAATTCCACAAGGATATCAAGACGCTTGGCGTCCTTGAGCCGAGCCATGAGCCGCGTGCGACGCAGCACATTGACGGCATGGTCGAGATGATCTCGCAGCTGATCGCCAAGGGGCACGCGTATGAAGCGGGCGGCGAGGTTCTGTTCGACACGGTCTCCATGCCGGATTATGGCGACCTTTCCAAACGCAACCTCGATGAACAGCTCGCTGGCGCGCGTATTGCCGTTGATGCGCACAAGAAAAACGCCGGCGACTTCGTGCTTTGGAAGCTTTCCTCCGACGAGGAACCGGGATGGGAGAGCCCCTGGGGGCGGGGACGTCCCGGCTGGCATATCGAGTGCTCCGTCATGAGCGCTCACCATCTTGGGAAGGTGTTCGACATTCACGGTGGAGGTCTCGATCTGATCTTCCCGCACCATGAAAACGAAATCGCCCAGTCGCGCTGCGCCCACGGCACCACAACCATGGCCAACTACTGGCTGCACAATGGCTTCCTGCAGGTCGAAGGCAAGAAGATGTCCAAATCCGAGGGCAACTTCTTCACCATTCAGGAGTTGCTGGAAACCGAGAGTTTCGGTGGCCGAAAGTGGCCTGGCGAGGTTCTGCGACTGGCCATGCTGATGACCAATTATCGCGAGCCGATCGATTTTTCCGTGCGCAAGCTGGAAGAAGCGGAGAACTTGTTGTCGAAATGGCCGGACCTTGTGACGACCGATGCGGAGCCCTCTGCGGACGTTGTCGAGCATCTCAAGGACGACTTGAACACCGCAGGTGCGATCCAGGCGCTTCACGCACTTGCGGTCGATGCCGGTAAGGATCATTCACAGCTTGAGACATACGCCGCGACCGCGCAACTGATGGGGTTGTCGCCGGTTAAGGCCGACATGTCCGGCATTGACGAGACTGCCGTTGAAGAAGCCGTGGCCCGACGGCTGCAAGCGCTCAACGCCAAGGATTGGCCGGTTGCCGACAGCATCAGAGCTGAACTGACGTCTCAAGGAATCCACCTAAAGGATTCAAAAGACTCTGAAACCGGTGCACGGATCACAACGTGGGAGGTCAAGCGGTGACTGAAGAGCCAAAACACCATACCGGAGGATGCCAGTGCGGGGCCGTGCGGTTCCGGATCGAAGGGCCGCTTGGGACAGCCTCGATATGTCACTGCCGCATGTGCCAGAAAGCGTTTGGCGCATTCTACGGACCTTTGGTCAACGTGGAAGAAAACGCCCGGCTGATTTGGACCCGCGGCGAGCCGAAGCGGTTTCAAAGCTCCAATCATGTTGCCCGTGGCTTCTGCCCGGATTGCGGTACGCCGCTCACTTACGAGGCGCCTGACGGCGCTGCCGTTGCCATCGGTGCGTTCGACGAACCGGAAAGGGTTGAGCCGGTCATTCAATACGGTGTGGAAGCCAAGCTGCCCTATGCGGATGGGATCGCCGGCCTGCCGATGAGAAAAACGGAAGAAGACAGCGAGACAGCCAAATTTCTGGCGTCCGTTGTCTCCTATCAACACCCTGACCACGACACGGACGATTGGCCTCCGGTGTAATTCAACAAGACATCAAAAAAGATCCCAGCCAAATTGCCAGGTAGGAAACATTTATGACCAAGGACCGGCTCTACCTTTTTGACACAACACTTCGTGACGGCGCGCAGACGAGCGGCATCGATTTTTCGGTGAACGAGAAGATCGTGATTGCGGAGCTGTTGGAGCGGTTGGGTGTCGATTATGTCGAAGGCGGCTATCCAGGCGCAAATCCGGGGGACACCGAGTTTTTCAGTAAAAAACGGACGCAAGAGGCGGTTTTCACGGCCTTCGGCATGACCAAGCGTGTCGGACGGTCGGCCTCAAACGATCCGGGGCTGCAGCAAGTGTTGTCCAGCAAGTCTGATGCCTGCTGTTTCGTGGCCAAGGCCTGGGACTATCATGTCGATATCGCCCTTGGATGCACCAACGAGGAAAACCTGGAATCGATCCACGATACCGTCGCCGCCACCGTTTCCGCCGGCAAGGAAGCGATGATTGATTGCGAGCATTTCTTCGACGGTTATAAGGCGAACCCGGATTACGCGCTCGATTGCGCGCGCACAGCCTATCAGGCCGGCGCTCGATGGGTGGTCCTTTGCGACACGAACGGGGGGACCTTGCCGGACGAGGTCTATCACATCGTCACAAAGGTGCAGGAGGTGGTGCCGGGCACCCACCTTGGCATTCACACCCATGACGACACGGGCCAGGCTGTCGCAAATTCGCTCGCCGCTGTCGATGCCGGCGTTCGCCAGATCCAGGGAACGCTCAACGGTCTGGGAGAACGGTGCGGAAATGCCAACCTCGTGACACTGATCCCCACACTGAAGCTCAAGAAGGCCTTTGCAGACCGGTTCGAAGTTGGCGTGAGCGATGACCAGCTAAAGGACATCACGGCAATCTCACACGCGTTCGATGAGATCCTGAACCGCTCACCGGACAGGCAGGCGCCTTATGTGGGCGAAACGGCCTTTGCCACCAAGGCCGGCATCCATGCGTCCGCGATCCTGAAGGATCCGCAGACTTATGAGCATGTCGCACCAGAAATCGTCGGCAATCAGCGCAGGGTTCTGGTGTCGGACCAGGCCGGAAAAAGCAACTTGTTGGGTGAGCTTGCCCGGGTCGGAATTGAGATCGAAAAGTCCGATCCGCGGCTCGACCGGCTGCTTGCGCTTGTGAAGGAGCGAGAAGCAGAGGGCTATGCCTATGAAGCGGCCGATGCCTCCTTTGAATTGCTGGCGCGGCGGGAACTTGGCGAAGTGCCGCGTTATTTCGATGTTAATTCGTTCAAGGTGATGGTCGAGCGCCGGTTTAATGCAATTGGTGATCTGATCACGGTGTCCGAAGCGGTGGTAAAGGTCGACATCGACGGCGAGACACGCATGTCCGTTGCGGAAGGGAACGGCCCGGTGAACGCGCTCGACATGGCGCTGAGAAAGGACCTCGGCAAGTATCAGGAAGCCATTGCCGGGCTCGAGCTGATTGACTACAAGGTGCGGATACTGAACGGTGGAACGGCCGCCGTGACGCGCGTTCTGATAGAAAGCCACGATACAAGAACTCAGCGCCGCTGGTTTACGATCGGGGTCTCTCCCAATATTGTCGACGCCTCGTTCCAGGCACTCGTCGACTCCATTACATTTGCATTGCTGAAGGCGGGCACCGCCTGAAGCAGGCCTGCGAAAGGCAGATCCAGATGTCTCAGCCGCTGCCGGAAACCCAGGCGCACGCCGAGTTTCGCCAGGGATTGTTTTATGGTCTTGCGGCCTACGGCATGTGGGGCTTTCTCCCGGCCTATTACAAGCTGACGGATACGGTGCCGGCAGATATTGTCGTCTCGCACCGGATCATCTGGTCCGTGCTTTTCGTCGGTCTTTTCCTTTATCTGCGCGGCCGATGGAATGAAGTCCGCGATGTCTTTCGTCAGCCCAAGGTGCTCAAGGGGCTGACGGCATCGGCGGCATTGATTGCAGTGAACTGGCTGGTGTTCGTCTGGGCCATTGAACAGGAACGCGTGCTGGATGTTTCTCTCGGCTACTTCATCAACCCGCTTGTAAGTATTGTGGTGGGGCTGGTCATTCTTCATGAACGCCTGTCGCTCGGGCAGGGGATCGCCGTTGGGATCGCTGCGTTGGCCGTTCTGGTTCAGGCCGTGCTCGCCGGCGGCTTACCGTGGGTCTCGCTGATACTTGCCTTTTCCTTCGCTGGATACGGCTACGTGCGCAAAGTGACACCAGTCAATGCAACTCCGGGCATGTTGGTCGAAACCCTGTTGCTGCTTCCGCTCGCAATCGGATATTTGCTGTTCAGCCTGAGCTGGGGCGTCGATGCGCTTTATCTTGATGATATGCCGATCCTCCTCGCGCTCGCCGGCACAGGGATCATTACCGCTTTGCCGCTCGTCTGCTTTTCCGCTGCTGCGCGCAGACTGCCGCTTTTCATGATCGGGCTCATGCAATACATGGCACCGTCCATGCATTTTCTGATGGCTGTCTATCTGTGGGGTGAGCCGCTTGACCAGACAAAGCTGCTGACTTTTGCGATGATCTGGTTCGCGCTGGTGATTTTCACCTATGACAGTTGGAAGCGATATCGGCCGGCAACTTGAAGGCGTGCCTGAGGTCGCTCAGCCTGTAGTGACAAGCTGCCCGCTTCCGGTGCGTTTTGCTGAATAAAGTCTGAGATCAGCCGTTTTCAAAGCCTCTGCGAGGCCTTTGCCGGCCAGCGGGGCAACACCGATGCTCGTCTTGAAATTGAGACTTGCGCCGCCGTGCTCCACGGGTGTGGTTTCGATGTCCCTCAAGAATGTGGCGAGGCGCCCGTTGATCTCGCATTCCGATTGGTTGCGAAACACGACGCAAAACTCGTCGCCGCCAATGCGCCCGACGACATCATTGTCGTGTGCCAGCTTGTTCAGGCTGTGGGCGAAACTCGTTAGAACCGCATCGCCGAAATCATGGCCGTGATTGTCATTCACGCCCTTGAAGGCATCCAGGTCGAATAGCGCGAGCCAGTTTTCCCGCCCGTCATCCGATGCCCAGCCATGGATCTCGTCTGAAAGTTCGTCGAGCATGAAGCGCCGGTTATAAAGACCGGTGAGCGAGTCCCGCATCGCCAGGTTGTTCAGTTCCTCGATACGGTAGAGATAGTCGAGGTTTTGCGAAATCCTGAGCAGAAGTTCTTCAGGGGAACAATTCTTGTCGACGAAGTCAGCTGCTCCGTATTTCAGAAATCTGACGCGGTTGTCGGGGTTGGTCACGGCCGACATTCCGATGACACTGACCTGTTCAGAACTGTGCGACCGGCGAATTGCTTTCAAAAAGGCGAACCCGTCCTTTCCAGGAAGAAAGTAATCGGCAAGAACCAATTTGATGTCCTTGTTCTCGGCAAGGCACTTGAGGGCTTCGTCTGTGGTGGCTGCCTGGTAGACCTTGTAGAGGTGCTTGGCGACGATCCGCGAAATTGCTTGACGCTCCACAGAAGCATCATCAAGCACCAGAACTCCGATCTTGGGATTCTTGGCCAGGCGCCGGATCAGGTCCGCGACGTAGTTCAGGCTGCCCGGGGAGTCCTTCAAAACGTAGTCGATGACGCCTTTCTGCAACATTTTGCTGCGGGTCCTGGGATCGAACCGGCTGGTAAAGACGATGGTTGGGATTTTCCATTTCTCGCACAAATCCACGATCTCGCCATCCGGTGCGTCCGGAAGTGTAAGGTCGACGAGCGCAAGATCGGGTTCGCCAATTGGAAGGTTCAGGCAGCTTTCGGCTTCCGCATAGGAGCGCGCCACCATAATCTGATGCCGGCCGACGTCATGCAATTTCTTGACGATCGCTTTTTCGAAAAACGAAGCGTCTTCAACCAGGAGTGTCGTCTGCATGGGGGGCCTTCAGTCGGAGAAACCTAGACGAAAGTACTAGGTTGTTTTGCGGAACTCAATTTGCAGCGCAGCATTTTTTCCCGATTGCCCCAGGGAAAGCAAAAAAGAGCTGGCTTAGTTGGAATTCAGAGGTCCGTGACTTGTGCCAGAGCTTCGCCCTGTGAAGGTGTCCGACCGGCTACGGCCTGCCGCAGCATGGGAAGAATGTCTTCGACCCTCTTGGCCACCAGATACGGGACCTCGGTGTCCGGCCGGATATATCCCTGGGCGCGCATGTGGTCCAGCAGCTCCAGCAGCGGTGACCAGAACCCATTGATATTCGCCAGTAGCACAGGCTTTTTGTGCTGACCCAACTGAGCCCAGGTCATCATCTCGACGGCTTCTTCGAGCGTGCCGATGCCGCCCGGCAGCGCAACAAAGGCATCCGCCTTTTGAAACATCAGATGCTTGCGCTCGTGCATGTCCTTGGTGATGACAAGATCTTCCAGCGTTTCCAGCATGACTTCCCGCTTTTCGAGAAAGTGCGGAATGATGCCCGTGACCTTGCCACCGGCTTCAAGCACCGCGTTGGCGACAGTCCCCATGAGGCCGACCGAGCCACCCCCATAGACAAGGCGTAGGCCGGCGTCGGCAATGATCTGCCCGAGCCGGGTCGCGGCAGCCTCGTGTGCCGGATCGGAACCGAAACTCGAACCGCAGTAGACGCAGACGCTGGAAAGCTGATTTTCAGAAACCGTATTCATGACGCAAAGATGTGGCATTCTGATCACTGTGAGGTCAAGCATTCTGTTACAAGTACATTGGGATTCAAGCGGGATTTCTTGCTGTCCGTTCAAAAGGGGGCTATGGATGGGGCAACTAGGAAAATATGACAGGGCGGACGCTGCGGCTCACCGAATGCGGGACTGACAACGGTTCGAAACGCGCGCAAGCCTTTTAGCGGGAAGACAATGAATAAGCAGACAGTGATCTGGACTTTGGTCTTTGCAGTGCCGGTCGCACTTGTGGCGCTGACGGCTGGCTACATTTACAGCGATTCCGCACGAATGGCGTCTCAGGAAACTGCCGAAACAGCGTCTGCGCCCGCACAGTCTTCGGAAACATCCGACGGTTCGAATTCGCAGGTTGCGTCCATACCCGCCGACGAGACCGAGCAGCCAGGGCAGTCCAGCCCGGACGCACAGTCCGAAGCGGCAGAAACGCCGTCCGAAAGCCCGCTTGAAGGGCCGAGCTTTGACGTCGTGGGTGTTGAACCGACAGGCGAAACGGTGGTTGCCGGACGCTCCGACGCCGGTGCCATCGTTGCGCTGACGGCAAACGGCGAAGTGGTTGGCAAAAGCATCGCCAACGAAGCCGGGGAGTGGACCATCATTCTTGATGAGCCGCTCAAGCCCGGAGACTATGACGTCGGACTTGAAGTTCATGACGAAAAAGGTGAATCGATAGAAGAATCGAAGCAACGGCTTGCGGTGTCAGTCCCCCAAGGCGGCAACGAACGCCCGCTCGTTGTGCTGAATACGCCCGAGGGGCCATCCGACATTCTTCAAAAACCGGAAACGGAAACGTTGCTCGGCCAAGCGCCGGCAAGCGTTCAACCGTCCTCTGAAGGAAACACGGCCCCGTCAGACCAAACGACGGTTGCTGCGGCTGCGGGAAGCAGCAGCGAGGCTGCATCCACTCAAGCAGCGCCGTCAGGCCAAGCACAGACGGCTGCTCAGAGCGCGGCGTCCGAGACAACAGCGGACAGCGCAACTTCGGGAACAGTGCAGGAAACGACCGTCGCCGCGCTGAGCCAGGAACAGGCAAACACTCCGGCGGAAC
>Ga0207422_1001011_pt1 | contig 67721 bp, 67 predicted proteins | sample MarCyaLeptolynsp_FD_187757 | JGI IMG/M metagenome (GOLD analysis project Ga0207422, IMG submission 187757) | Marine cyanobacterial communities from Panama - species 1 Leptolyngbya sp. (SPAdes) | ecosystem: Environmental > Aquatic > Marine > Unclassified | place: Panama: Panama City | collected...
CAGCGCGTAGGCATCGCCCGGGCTCTGATCCAGAACCCCGAACTGCTGCTTGTCGACGAGCCGACGGCAAGCCTTGATCCGAAAACATCGCGCCAGATCATGCGGCTGATATGCGAACTGTGCCGGGAGCGCGGCCTCGCCGCAATCATCAATATTCACGATGTGCTGCTGGCGCAGATGTTTGCCGAACGTGTTGTGGGCCTGCGATTCGGCGAAGTGGTGTATGACGGTCCGCCGACCGGACTGACGCCCGATGTCCTGACCGAGATTTACGGCGAGGAGGATTGGGAAGCGACGATCGAAAAGGTCGACGACGATCAGGACGAGGATGTGTCGTCGGGCAGCGGAACCGATGCTGCCCAGCCATCGCCACAAACGGCCGGAGCCTGAAGCAATGGCGCAATCCGGGGCCACGACCTATCCATCGAGTTGGAAGAAACCTCCGTTCATCAAGAACCCATGGTTGCGCCGGGGATTATGGTTTGGTGCTGCAATCTATCTGGCCCTGGCGCTCGGCACGCTCGACATCGATTGGGGGCGTGTCGCCGAAGGGTTGCCTCGGGGGCAGAAATTCCTGCTCGCATTCTTTCCGCCCGATTTTGTCAGCCGCTGGGATTCGATTGTCGACGGGATTCTGGAAAGCATCTGGATGACGGTGATCGCGACCGTTGCCGGTATTGCGCTCTCGGTCCCGGTAGGGCTCGGTGCGGCGCGCAATCTGGCTCCTGCGCCGATCTATTTCGTGTGTCGGGGCATTGTTGCACTGTCGCGAACCTTTCCGGAAATCATTCTTGCGATATTTGCCGTAAAACTGTTTGGCTTTGGGCCATTCGCGGGATTTCTCGCGCTTTCGATCGCGACCATCGGCTTTTATGCGAAGCTGCTGGCCGAGGATATCGAAAATATGGATCCAGGCCAGGCCGAAGCCGTCAAGGCGACCGGGGCCGGATGGTTTCAATGGGTGAATTATTCGGTTCAACCCCAGGTCATGCCACGCATGATCGGCCTTGCGGTCTACCGGCTCGACATCAATTTCCGCGAATCCGCCGTGGTCGGGATTGTCGGCGGCGGCGGTATCGGGGCGACGCTGTTGACCGCATTCGACCGATATGAATTCGATTCAGCTGCGGCCATTCTGGTCATCATTATCGTGATCGTCATGGGACTGGAATATTGTTCCGGTTACCTGCGGAAATGGGTGCAGTAATGCCGGTATTGGAAACCGCCGACGGACCGGTCTGGAAACGCCGCACGACGAGGACCCAGTGGTTGGTCTGGGCCGGATGGCTGCTCGGGGTGGCGATCTTTTCCTATTGCTGGCAACTCGTCTCGGACCGTACGGTCTGGTTTTTTGTCGCCGATGCCGGAACCCAGGCCGTTGACATGGCCACGCGAATGGTGCCGCCGGCATGGGACTATATGGACGTCTTGTGGCGCCCGGTCTGGGACACCCTAAACATCGCCACACTGGGGACGCTTCTAGCCCTGATTCTGGCCTTTCCAATCGCATTCCTGGCCGCCCACAATACCACGCCGAATTCCGCCGTAAGGGCATTTGCTTTGCTGATCATCGTTTCGTCACGGTCGATCAACTCGCTGATCTGGGCGCTGATGCTGGTCGCCATCATCGGTCCCGGCGTTTTTGCAGGGGTTCTCGCGATCGGGCTCCGGTCGATCGGATTTTGCGCCAAGCTGCTTTACGAGGCGATCGAAGAGATCGACGCCAAACAGGTCGAAGCGATCGAGGCGACCGGGGCCAGCGGCGCCCAGAAACTGACCTACGGGATCCTGCCGCAAATCCTGCCGGCCTTCGCCGGCATTGCGGTTTTTCGCTGGGACATCAACATCCGCGAATCGACCGTTCTTGGCCTTGTCGGCGCCGGCGGCATTGGGCTGCAGCTCGACGCGTCCATCAATACGCTCGCGTGGACCCAGGTCTCGCTGATCTTGCTGGTGATTCTCGCGACAGTGATAGTCAGTGAATGGGTTTCAGCCAAAGTGCGGCACGCAATCATCTGATCGTGGTCGCGACCGTTTCTAACGTCGTTTTTTCTTCGACTCTTTCACGGGCAGTGTGTCGACATAGGCGGTCGTAAAGTCGATCCATTCGGCCAGTGTTTCGTCGTCGCAAACCGACGCGTCGACATAGACATAGCCGCCGAGCGGCTTGCCGGTGAAATCCATCGGTGAGGCGCCCGGTTTTGCCAGCGCTTCGGCGTGGCGTTCCTTGCCGACACGGAACATGTAGCGGTCGCGTTCGACACCGCACAGCATATTGCCGTTCAGCATGATGCAAAGGCCGCCGAACATCCGTTTTTCAGAGATTCCCGGACGGGTGCCGACCAGAGCCAGGACGCGATCCGCAAGATCCTGATCGTAGGCCATCTGAAAACCCTCCAGTGTTGATCCGTTTGCGACGCATTGCAGCGAGCATGTGTCTCGCGAACGTCGGCCAAATGTGTGGCCAACGCAGGTTCGAAGTTGATCCCAGGATCGAGATTAAACGCAAACCGCGTTAGGCCTCAAACACCGGCATGGCGGATTGCGGCGGCAATTCCTCGAATCGGGGCAGGGCGGCATCGATACCGCTCCACGACAGTTCGCGTTTTGTATAGATAATTGCGCCCGGTTTGAACAACTCCGGATCGTCCAGGCTGCCCGCGCGTATGGCGATCATCCCCGGAATGCCGGCGTTGGTGGAATAAACCGGCGAACCGCATTTCGGACAGAAATTGCGTCGCACTACGTTGCCGCTGTCCGCCGGTTTGTCGAAAGACTTCACCTCTCCGCGGATCCGGAAGGTTTTTTCCGGCGTGCCCACATGCGTGCAGTGACTGGTTCCGCTGGATTTGCGGCAATCGATGCAATGGCAGTGTACGGCAATGAGCACACCATCGCATTCGTAACGAACGGCACCACACAGACATCCACCCTGAAGTTTCGTCATCATATTCTCCTTTTTTGCTTGCGAATTGCAAGTGAGTTTATTCTTTCGCTTGCGATACGCAAGTGAAATTTATAGATTTGCGTCATGAGCAAAGCGTCAACCCCGATCCGAAGATCCGGATGCCCGATCAGTTTTTCACTGGACATGTTCGGTGATCGGTGGACGCTGCTGGTCCTGCGTGATCTGCTATTGAAAGGAAAGCGGCACTTTCGTGAACTCGCCGCCAGTGACGAAGGCATTGCCACCAACATCCTGACCGACAGACTGAAACGCCTGGAGAGGTCGGGAATTATTGTGCGCAGCCGCGATGAGAATGACGGGCGCCAGGTCATCTATTCCGCAACGGAGAAGGGACTGGGTCTGATTCCCGTTCTCCTGGAACTGGCCGCCTGGGGCGCGATGCATGATCCGGAGACTGACGCGCCGCCTGACTTCGTGCCAAGTTTTCGACGGAATCGTGACGCGGTTATTGCCCGGACACAGGCGCTTCAGACTTTGCCTGCCAAAGCAAAAAAGCCCGGTTCCGGCAATTCAGGATAACGTCCGCGTATTTACCCCGACCGGCTCACAAAGTCGCTGACAAGGCACGGCTGCTCGGGATAGTGTCTGATTATTGCTCCACGCGACCGGGTTCTCTCCATGACGCTTGAAACGATTATCGACACCAAAACCTATCCGATCGAGGATGCAGGATTTCAGGAACGATGCAGATCCGTTCTCGGTCGCGACGGCGCTTTGCTGATGCCGGATTTCATGCAACCGGCCGCGGTCGAAGCTGTGCGCCGGGAGGGTCTCGAAAATGCGGACAAAGTCTATGCCAAGACCCAGACCCACAACGTTTACCTGACCCCGCCGGACCCGGCTTTTGCTCCGGATCATACCCGCAACCGGGAAGTCGAATCCTCCAAAGGCTGCATTACCGACGACCTGTTGCCGGCGGATTCGGCCCTTCGGGCCTTGTACGACGCGCCGCCCTTCAAAGCGTTTTTGTGTTCTGTACTAGGGGAAACGGCACTCCATCCCTATGCGGACCCACTGTCCTCCATAAACCTGCATTTTGCCGGCGAGGGGCAGGAACTCGGATGGCATTTCGATAATTCGTCCTTTGCGATCACCTTACTGATCCAGGCACCCGACGCGGGCGGCACATTCGAATATGTCGCGGACCTGCGCGACGCGGATTCGGGGGAAATGAACTTTCCAGGCGTTGCCGAGGTTCTGGATGGGAGACGGCCCGTGAAGACCCTTGCGATCGAACCGGGCACGCTGGTCCTGTTCCGCGGCCGCAATTCCCTGCACCGTGTTACGCCGGTAAAGGGAGAGCGGGAACGCATGCTGGTGGTCCTCGCCTACAATTCCGAGCCCGGCATATCGCTTTCCGAATCGGCGCGCATGACCTTTTACGGTCGCTTGAACTGACCTTGACACTTGACGTGATCCTGCCACAGAGCCGAAGCCGGACTTGCATCTGTCCGGTGCTCTGCACACAAACGATGATTTGGATTCTCCCATGTCTCGAGATGAACGCTATCCTTCGATTGCCTATCTGGCGGAGCGCGCCAAACAGCGCATGCCGTTTTTTGCCTGGGAATATCTCGACAGTGGCACAGGACCGGAGGACGGCGTAGCGCGCAATGAAGCGGCGGTGCGCAGCGTGGAGATCGTGCCACGGATGCTGGCTGGAAAATACGAACCCGACATCGCCTGTTCCCTGTTCGGAAAGGACTATTCGGCACCATTCGGTGTCGCGCCGGTCGGCATGTCCGGCATGATGTGGCCGAAGGCGGAGATATTCCTGTCCCGGGCGGCGCGTGCCGCCAACATTCCCTATTGCCTGAGCGCGGTTGCGGCCGAAACGCCGGAAACGATCGGCCCGGAGGCCGGCGACAATGGCTGGTTTCAGTTTTATCCGACTGCCGATGACGACGTGCGTGATGACATGTTGCGCCGGGCCAGGGAGGCCGGATTCAAGGTTCTGGTTGTGACTGTGGATGTGCCGGTCAGTTCCACACGCGAACGCCAGTTTCGCGCCGGTCTTTCGGTGCCGCCGAAAAAGGATCTGCGTACGCTGTGGCGCGCGGCGATCCGGCCGGCCTGGACCATGGCCACCTTGAGCCATCGGATTCCACGTCTTCTGTTGTTGGAGTCCTACACCCGCGGCAGCGAGAACCTTAAGGACCTGTTGCGAAGGGTTCTGCATGGTCAGCCGGATTGGGATTATCTCGCAGCGCTGCGTGACATCTGGCAAGGACCCCTGATCGTCAAGGGCATCCTTTCCGCGCAGGACGCCGCCCGTGCGCTCGGCATCGGTGTTGACGGCATAGTCGTATCCAATCACGGCGCTCGTCAGGTGGATGGCGCGCCAGCCTCGATCAGGATGTTGCCGGAGGTGGTCGATGAAGTCGGCGGAAAAACGAAGATCCTTTTTGACAGCGGATTGCGCGGAGGATTGGACATCGCCCGCGCAGTGACGCTGGGGGCGGATTTCTGCCTCCTGGGCCGGCCATTCCTGTTCGCCGTCGGAGCGCTCGGCGAACCGGGTGCGGCCCACGCGATTCAATTGCTCCGCGATGACCTCTGCAACAATATGCTGCAGCTTGGTGTAAGATCCCTGGCAGATCTGAGGGAGGTCGACGTCCGTTTTTCAAGTCGTTGAAACCGGAAATGCAATGGCGGGTCCGGGCTTATTGTCCGAAAGGGTGATGGTTCGCCCAGTGTTTGGCAATATCGCCGCGCCGGCAGATCCAGGCACGATCCTGATTTGCGACATAGTCGAGTATGCGATGCAATGCGCCGATGCGTCCTGGTCTGCCGAGCAGTCGGGCGTGCAGGCCGACAGTCAGCATTTTCGGGCGCGTTTCGCCCTCTTCGTAGAGGCAATCAAACGCGTCCTTGACGTAGGTAAAGAATTCCGTACTGACCTGATAGCCTTCGCCTCGGCCGAACCGGGAATCATTGGTGTCGAGCGAGTAGGGCAACACAAGGTGCGGTGTACCGAAATCGTTCGTCCAGTAGGGCAGGTCATCACTGTAAGTGTCTGAATCGTACAAAAACCCGCCTTCCTCAATAACGAGCCGACGCGTATTGATACTTGGCATCCCCGCGTAATATCCCAGGGGATGTTCTCCCGTCAGTCTGACGACCTGCTCGACACCCTTGGCAATATGGTCGCGTTCTTCGTCCTCGCTGAGCGTGTCGTAATCGATCCAGCGCCAGCCGTGCGGTTGCAGATCGAAACCGGCTTCGATCATCGCATCGAGAGCATGGGGATTGTACTGTCCGGCGACCCCGACAAGATTGACCGTTCCGACCAGTCCCCGGTCGGTAAAGGCCTTGAGCAGGCGCCAGTATCCGGCACGGCTGCCATATTCGTAGCTTGATTCAATGTTCAGATCGCGGCGACCTGGGCGGGCAGGGACCACGACATCGGAAATCCTGACTTCGGATCTGTGATCCCCGTTCAGGACACACATTTCCGCGCCTTCCTCATAGTTGATGCAGAAATTGACCGCTATACGGGCGTTTCCCGGCCAGTTTGCGTGGGGAGGGTCTCCCCGATATCCGATCAGGTCGCGTTGCGGTTCGGAGGGTGACATGGTCATGGGAGAAACACCTCGCAGGAGTTTATTCGACGGTCCGGCGAAAACATCTGGACGCCTATGGCTTGTGTGATCATTGTACGCAAAGGCCAGTCAATTGGGTGGCACAACAGACGTCATGGGACTGGAAAATGCAAATCCTCCCGGACAAAACGGAAAACAAGAGCCAGGGACGGCGTCAGGGTGCCGTCGGTAAAACAGTGAGAGAAACGCCATGACGACAACCGAACTCGGTCTCGACGCCATCTACGATCTGGCGAAATCGGCTTTGTCGGCCGCCGGCGCGGACGAAGCCAATGCAGATGCTGTGGCAACCACGGTCACCAACGCTGAACGCGATGGAGCGTTGTCCCACGGTCTGTTTCGTATTCCCGGCTACGTCAAAACTCTGCAGAGCGGCAAGGTCAATGGCGCTGCCGATCCTCGTCCGGAACACACGACACCGGTGATTCTGCGCTGCGACGGCCAGAACGGCCACGCCCCCTTGGCGCTGGCCCGGTGCAAGGATCCGCTGGCCAAGGCAGCGAAGGAATATGGTATCGCGGCTTTGGCCTTGTCGCGTTCGCATCATTTTGCGGCGCTGTGGCCGGAAACGGAAGCGCTTGCCTATGAGGGACTCGTCGCCATGACCTGCGTGTCATACATGCCGATGATGGCGCCGGCCGGCGGTAAGACAGCGCTGTTCGGAACCAATCCGTTTTCCTTCGCCTGGCCGCGTCCGGGCGGCGATCCGATCGTGTTTGACATGGCAACGGCGGCCATGGCCAAGGGCGAGGTTGAGATCGCGGCGCGCGATGGGCATTCGGTGCCATTGGGAACGGGGTTGGGGCCTGACGGCGAAATGACGACCGATCCAGCCGAAATTGCCAAAGGTGTCTTGCTGCCATTCGGCGGTTACAAGGGATCGGCCCTTGCGCTGATGGTCGAATTGCTGGCCGGCCCGCTGGTCGGTGAGACTTTCAGCTATGAAACCGCTGAAAGGGACAACAAGGATGGCGGACCGCCGCAAAGCGGACAATTTGTGCTGGCGTTTTCACCGGATGTGTTGTCTGGGAAGGACTGGGCCGGCCAGGCGGAAAAGTTTTACGCAAAGCTCGGCGCGATGGAAGGGGTCCGTTTGCCCGGCAGCCGCCGTCACAAGAACCGTACCGACAAGGGACCGCGGACCGTCAATACGGCCCTGGTGGAAAAGATCACGGCTCTCGCCGCGGGTTAACGATCGGCAATATGATTGAGGATGATCGCCGCGGTTTCTTCCGGATGCGTTAAGGAAAGCATGTGGCCGGCGCCGGGCACATGCTCCAGGTCCGCACCAACGATCGCGCCTGCGACCAGCTCGGACAGGCGGGCGTGAACGGGATCTGTCACAGACCCGGCGGCGACACGCGTTGGAATGGAAATTCCGGCATAGTCCGTCAAGCGGTAGTGATTGCCGTGGCTGGCTGTCAGGCCGGCCGAAACATTGTCTGCGACAGCCAGCAGCTTTGCCCGCGCCCTTTCTCCAAGGTCAGCCCAGGTGCCGGGGCGCCCATTATAGTGATCGATATAGGTGGCAAGCGCCCGCTCGGTCCGCCCGGCTTCGACATCGTCGATGAAGGTAAAGTTCAGGCGTTCGACGTCCGCCGCCAGGTCCGTTTCGCCGGCTTCTGCAAGGATCGCATAGGGCGCCGGTTCGAACAGGGTAAGCGTTGCGAACCGCTCCGGTGCGGTAAGAGCAAGCTGCAGGGCAATGACGCCGCCATAGGAGTGGCCGACCAAATGCACTTTCCCCGCGAAATTGGAAATAACGGCAAGCACAGCTGCGGCCTCGTCATCGACTGTCAACGCAGCGTTCGAGCCAACAGGGTCCGTGTCGCCATACCCCGCCGGATTTATCGCAATCGATCTATGGTTTGACCCAAGAGCCTCGACGACATGCCGCCACGCGGAGGCCGGACTGGCACCGGGTGGCAGCAGGACCACCGGTGGTCCATCGCCCGAGTCGGTGTAGCTGACCGTGCGACCGGAACAATCAACTCTGGGCATATCGGCCTCTCCGATCAGGGGGATGAAAGCGAGAGGCTGGAGATTATCCATGGCCGGCAACGATTTCAATGTGGTTGTCGGCGCTGCGCCATTTGCAGGTTTGGTCCGTATCGGGCTCGATGTTTCCTCTCAGTTTACTGTACTTGCATCGCCAATCCCGAAGCGCACATTCCAAATAATATGTATATTTTACCCCTAGCAATTGTAGGGTGCAAAAACCGAATTTATGGTCAAGGATGCATTCCGTAAAGGAAGGTCACCAATGTCCTATAAGTTCGGCTATCCCTATATTCTGGAATTCGACTATGACTACGTCGCACAAGTGTTGTTGTCTTCCTTGCGCGCCGGCGTCGAATATACAGCATCCCTGACCCTGTCGCTCGGCGGCCAGTCCGTACAATTCGACAATTTCGTGCCGCGCCCGGAAGCGGTCACAATATCGCATGACGGGCAGAAAGGCGGGCGGGTTGTCGCTCTGTTCCGCCTTGCGTCCGGCACCGCGACACCCTCTGTTGATCGTTACGAGATTTCGGCACCTCTGGGCGGGGCGGTGTTGTTTGCGAGAAAGCTGCAGTTGGGGGCGGTTGGCAACGCCACAGTGAAAGCTTTGGCAGCAAATGGCTCAGAGTTGGCCGCCGGCGGCATCAGCAAACTCGAGATGGAAAAACTCGGCCTCCGTGCGAAAGCGGAAATGGACATACGCATCGACACGAATGAATTCGTAATGGACTTCACCGTGGCGGAGGTCGGAGGACGATCCGGGAGTATCGTCGTTGGCCTGTACGGACCCAAAGCCACGGCACCGAAACTACCTTCCGCTCCGGGGATAACCCACCCGAGATTTCCGACTCCGGATGCAAACACGTTTTCCAGTTATCCCGGCAATCTTACAAGCAAGGCCGAGTTCGGAGCTGCCGTCGATCAACACATGTTGGAGACCGGCCTCAATTATGTCGTCAACTACAGGGCACTCGCCGAGCTCACGGCAGTCGGTATCAACATAACCATCAATTCCATCGACACCAAGGTAACCGGCCTGAACTGGCCGATATCTTATACAGCCTCGAGTGAAATTCGTGGGACGGTCAACAATTTCAATATCTTTGTCAGCGAGGGCCCGAAACGCCTGAAATTGAATGGAACAGGATTGCCGCGGTTGGTTGCTGCGGGAAAAAACAATCTGAAAACACTTCGGCTGGATTCGACATCATCGAGCCTGCAGGAGTTCAAGGACAGCGACCAGGATTGGGGCGCTCCAAATACTGCGGTCAAAGGCTGGGCGGCCTGGGTTGCGGCCACCGAAGCAGAATTCCCAACGCATAATGAGCCGAACGATATCGAGCCGGTGGAGCTCACAACACTTACCGGCCCGAAAGATTTCATGTTCGGCGAGGGGCCGGGCAACGCTCCGGAATGGTCGGGGGCTGATGGTTCAGTAAAACCTCCCGCCTCCGGAAGGATTACTTTGCGCAAGGGCGAGACCGTCCGTCTTGATGTGCGCAATGCACCTGCATTGGCCGCCAAGCGCAGGGTGCCGTTTGTCGTTTTCGCCTTTGATGCACCGACCGGTGTTGCAGTCGCAAAGTTGCCGACAAGAGTTGACGCAGGCAAATCCGGGGTGATCGATGTGTCCTTCAGTGGCACTGGCTACCAGAAACAGGATCTGATCCTCTATACCAATGACGGGGTTTTCAAGGTTCCACTCGAGGTTTACGCCGAAGATGGAAAATACGCGACGGCGAACACCGTCAATGTCGTCGCCAAGAACTTCCGCGACTATACCAGAGCAGGAGGGTCCATCGGTTCTGATCGCGGTGTCGCCCAATTCAGTGCCGTGTGGGTTTCCGGTCCGCCCGTTGATATCACCGTTACCCGACCGAACAGGGTTTCAGAATTCGACTTGATCGGGCCATCGGTTTTCCGGCTTTCCAGCTCAAACAGGCAACAGACATTTACAGTGCACTATGATGCCGGCATGCGGCGTCCCTGGCAGCCGTTGCTTGAAGAAGAGGTTTTGTTCACGACGCCCGCACCGCCCACGATCAAGCGGGTTCGGATCAGCGGCAGCATAACACGACCGCATATCTACATTCCCGATGTCCTGATGCCGATCGTCGCTCGGGCCTACCAGCATGGGCAGATCAAGGATGCGATCGTTCGCATGGAGCGCTTCCTGAATTCGCTGAAGGAGGGGCCCGACATTCCGTTGCCCCCAGGCCCGGGGCCGCGCCCGATGCCGCCCTATGCCACCGACTGGGCCGTCGTCAGCGCTCCGGCTTTGCCGGCCGGCAATGAATTTGCCTTTGTGTCCACATCCGGGGAGACACTTACGACGGCGATGGATCGCGACCGCGTGGGCGCCAAGGGGTTGATGCATCTTCCGGGCGGGCTCGAAGGGGTATTTCATGTCGGCGAAGCGCCTGACGACGAGGCCTGGCTTGACGTCCTGTTCGAGTTCTGGTCGGTTCGTGAATGGTCGCATACCGACCTGTCGGAACCTGTTTCCGCCATGGCCTGGCATGGCGACAAACTTGTCGTGGCTTCCGACAACCGCGTCACCGAGCATGCTGTTTCGCGGCTCGGACGGGTGAACTGGTCGTCCGAGGCGGAAATGGATTGGCCTGTCGACGGTCTGTGGCCGGCCGGTCGGGGCCTCCTCCTGCAATCCGAAGGGGCGTTGCACCTGTCCCCGGTCGGTGTCGGCGAGGGTTTGGCGATCGGCCGGTCCCGCACGGCGGACTTTCCGATTGAAGTCGCGGCCTGTGTGTCGTTTTCGCATCTGATTGTCGTCGGCGAGGGCCGCGTACAACTTCTCGAAATTGCTAACGAGATGGAACCGGTCGCGGAGGCCGGCATCTACATACCCGTTACCAATGCGCTGGTCGTCGCGCCGAACAGTGCGGTCCTGATCGGTCCGGAAGGATGCGCGATCGCGCGTGTGGTCGATGACGGACTGGTGGTCGAACAATTCCATCACGATCCGGTCCATCGGTTCGAGGCCTTTGGCCGGTCGCTGCTCGTTATCGACCCTGATGGCCTCGGTCAGATGATCGACCTTTGGGTGGATTGGCCAAAAGTGGAGGCCGCAGTCAATCTGGAGGCGTTGCCTGATGAAACGGGAATCGCTGTTGAAGCCATGCAGGCCGGCAACGGCGGTGGGCGAACCGCAATCGTCTCAAGTGGCGGATATCGCCTTGAAATTCGTGAGACGGTCAAGCGATTACCGCGAGCGGAACTGTTCGATGAGGAAATGGAGGCGTTCTAAATCGTTTCCGGTTCGAGCCGCATCATCTGACCGGTTGAATTAGGACAATCCGGGCGCTTGTCAGCGAAGGGCGGGCAAGATGATTTCGGACAGGATCGAGACCGCCAGCTTCCAGTCCTCCGATTTGTTGTAGTTCCCGGCAAAGACCACGACCACAAGGTCGAGGCTGGGGAATATTGCGAGCCGCTGGCCGCCATTTCCAAGGCCGGCCATCCAGCGCTCTCCGTTCTGCAATGTCCCGAGCCACCAGTGAAAGCCATAGGAGATAGTATCTGTAACCCCGGCCTGGACGACAAAAGACGTGTCGAGCCAGGCCTGCGATACGATCCGGGTATCGTGCCACCGACCTTTGTTGAGGATGAGTTGGCCGATCCTGGCAAGATCGGCGGCACGCAACCGAAGGCCGGATGCAGCCGTCGGCACGCCGTCCGAGCCGGTCAGCCATTCGATGTCGTCGATGCCGAGTGGGGTGAACAGGCTGTCGCGGGCATATTCCGGCAACGGCTGGCCCGTGCCGCGCGCGATGAGATGGGCGAGAATCGTGGTCGCGCCGCCATTGTAACACCAGCTTTCTCCGGGCGCTGAAACCGACTTCTGTTCAAGCACATAACGACAGCGGTCCGGCGCGCGATGCATCGCAGTTTCGCTGTTGCGGCGGTCGGTGTAGGGCAGGCTTTCGTCCCAATCCAGCCCGAGCGTCATCGACAGGGCATGGGCGATGTTCATTTGCCTGCGTCTCGTGTCGTGGAAGAGATCGGCATAATCGGGCAAGACGTCCTTCAGGAGTGTTTCGAGACCCGGAACCTTGCCTTCGTCAAGGGCGACCCCGTAGAGAAGCCCGACCACATTCTTGGCGATCGAGCGAATGTCATGCCGTGTCTCCGGGCTGTGATCGATTCGTCCCAGCGGGTTTCCGTCGCATTCGTCTTTGCCCGCAAGGTGGCGTTCAAAAACCAGCTTGCCATGACGAATGATTACGACTGAGTGCAGGTTCTCATAGTGACCTTGCCGACATCTGGTCGCCAGCATTTCAATTGGCCTGGGGTTGAATCCGGCCTGTTCCGGCGAGACACTGTCCCATGGGGATGGATGTCGTGATTCCGTTTGCTTGGGTGAACGGGACACCGGGAAACCTCAATCGCAGCGGGCACGCGTTACGAACACCGGGACGAGCGCGGCGGTTTCAAATCTTGCGGAACAGATTAGCGCATGCTGGCGAAAATCACATCTACCAGAACGGAAACCGGCATGCGCCAGGCGTCGCGTTGATTATAATTGCCGGCAAAAATCACGACAGCAAGGTCAAAACCCGGATAAACGACGAGCCGTTGTCCGCCGTTGCCGAAACCCGCCATCCAGCGATCGCCGTTGCGCAACCGTCCAAGCCACCAGTGGCGGCCATATTCGATCTGGCCGTCCACCCGTGCCTGCGCTTCGAACGATGCATCGAGCCAGGCTTCAGGAACAATCTGCCTGCCATTCCAACGGCCGCGATTGAGAATGAGCTGCCCGACTTTAGCGAGATCCGATGCGCGCATTCGCAGGCCGGATGCCGCTGCCGGTTCGCCATTGGACCCGGCGACCCATTCCACATCCGTAATACCCAAGGGACCAAACAGGCGATCGCGGGCAAAATCGAGAAGAGGTTGGTCGACGCCCTGCGAAACCAGATGCGCCAGGATCGCCGTTGCCCCGCCATTGTAGCGCCAGCGTTCACCTGGCTTCTCGACAAACGGCCGCTCCAGAACATAGCGATACCGGTCCGGCGCGTATTCCATGGCGATTTCGCTGTTGCGCGGATCGGTATAGGGGAGGTCCTCGTTCCATTCCAGACCGAGTTTCATGGAAAGAACGTCGGAGATGGTGATCTTTCGCCGCTCCGGGTCCCTGGCGAGATCTTCATAGCGTGGAAATTGCGCGATCACGGGTGCATCCAGGTCCGGAACCTTGCCGTCATACAAGGCGATGCCGTAGAGCAGTCCGACAATGCTTTTGGAGACCGAACGCAGATCGTGCTTACGGTCCGGCGCGTGCTGGACAATTCCGAGATTGTCGCCCCAGCGTTCGTCCGCCCCTTTAAAATGCCGTTCCAGCACCAGCTTTCCATCTCGGATGACCACGACCGAATGCAGGTTTTCATATTTGCCATCGGCAAATCCCTGATCCAGAAGGTCGCCCATGTTGGCCGCGAACCCGGCTGTTTCCGGGGCCACCTTCTCAAACGATTCTGCTCTTGCTGATTGCTGTGATGACATTGCGATGAAGAACCCTCCGGCTGTGACGGTCAACATCCGGACGAAGGCCTGTATGGCGCCGCTCATAATTGCAATCCTTTTGCCTGATCATCCTGATGTGGGGTGGCAAATCAGGCATTCAACCGGCTGAACGGCGCTTGCGCAGTGCGGCACAGACAAGGGCGGCGGCCGCTATCTGCCCCAGGAGCACGGCGGGCCAGATCTTGGCGATATTCGGATCAATCCATTTTTGCGGCCCCAGCGAAAGCAGAGCCAGGAAACACGCCAGAATTGCTAGGATGGTTCCGGCCATCGAACCGGTCGGTCCGAGCACGAGGGCTGCCGCGGCCACCGCTATAGAGGTTCCGAGAAAGGGTCCAAGCGCAAACGGAGCGATGGCAAGCGGCGGGTGCGGCACGGTCTGGGTGAACAGGGCACCGAGCATCGTGGCCTGAAGCACGATGAGTACGACAAGCGCGGCCTGTGACACGGATTTCTCAGGTGGCATGGCAGCAATCCTTTCCGTAATGAAGTGTACGTATTTGACAAATCCGTAATCTTATGTACGGTTATTGTCAAGCCTGTCGAAGGCCAATTGTGCAATAGGCTTCCGCCAGATCAGGGGAACATCATGCGTCCGGAAAAGCAGGCGGAAAGGCGCCGTGACATAGAGGCCGCCGCCCATGCTTTGCTGGCGGAAAAGGGCTATCGCGGGACGTCGATGCTGGCGATCGCCAAACGGGCAGGGGCTTCCAACGAAACTCTATACAAGTGGTACGGAAGCAAACATGATCTGTTCCGGTCGATGGTCGAGGCCAATGCCCGCGAGGTGACGGACGTTCTGCGCGACGGTCTGAGCGGTCACGGTGATCCGATGGAGATTCTGCGCCAGATCAGCCCGCGCTTGCTTCGGCTCCTGGTGAGTGAAAAAGCTGTCTCCCTCAACCGTGCTGCCGTTGCCGATGCGTCAGAGACCGGCGAATTGGGGTGCACGCTGGCGGAAGCGGGGCGCGAGACGGTTATGCCTCTGATCGCAAGTGCATTTGCCCGAGCGAGAGCCGAAGGCATTCTCGACTATGCGGAGCGCGACGATATTGCCGGAACCTATATTGGTTTGCTGATCGGGGATCTGCAGATCCGGCGGGCAATCGGTGTCCTTCAACCGCTGTCGGAACCCGAAATCCTGGATCGTGCCAACCGCGCCCTGCGATTGATCGAAAGCGCATTTGGGGTTCGTTGAACAGGCCGCCGTATTCGCGGGCGGGCTACGGGATAGCGTTCCCGTCCGTTCCAAACAATGTGTCGGCGAATTTCGGATAGGGGTCTGCGATGATCGGGGCGACCCTGTGGCGGATCGTTTCCAGGTCAGCGGGCGACGGACCCGCGGTCTCGGGGACGTGCTCGGGGCAGTCGAAATCAAACCCGGTATTGTCGCGCACTTCTTCAACACTGTGTCCGGCGTGCACAGAGTGCAGACGAAAACGACCGGTGGCGCGGTCGAACATCATCACGCACAGACCGGTGACCAGCGCGTACGGACCGCCCGGGCGCACGACATCGGGCGGGCTGATGCCGGGCGAACTTATGAAATTGACCTTCGGGACAAAGATCCTGCGGGTATGCTCCTGTCGAAACAGGATGACCCTTGGCACTGTGAAATAGAGAAAGGCCGATCCGAATGCACCGGACCAACGGACGTCAAATTCCGGATAGTCGCCGATCCCGGTGAGGTTGATGTTTGCCTGACCGTCTATCTGGCCGCCGGAAAGAAAGAACGCATCGATGCGTCCCTGCGCTGCGCTGTCGAAGAGATCAACGCCGCCATTGGACCGGTAGCGCGGAAGGGCGCTTCCGATGATAGAGACCTTCGCGCCCGTCCGCGTGGATGCCAGAAGCGCCGCGGATCCGGGGATCGGGGACAGGACACCGACCGCAATGTGTCGACAATCGTCGAGCAGGCCGGCAATCGTATGGATCAGCAGTTCCTCTGGACGGCAGGAATGCGGTGAGGTCATGCAACTGGGTCCAGCGTCGCCTTGATCGGAACCTCGGTTCCGACCGTCTCCTGCAGATAGCGTTGAAAGCCTTCGCTGGTCCGGGCCTGTTTGGCGTAGGATGCGATATGGTCGCTTGCCTCTTCATAAAGTTCCGGCATGGCGTTTGGCCACGCACCGCCTGAAGCCGGCGCAATCGCATCAATATAAAGCCCCGACAGCGCGCCGGGAGCAAGGACAGGGTCCGCGGCAATCGGTTCCTCGGTTATGGCCTCGGCAGTTGCCAGGGTTTTTCGGGCAGCGCCGGCGAGCATGCGGGTTTCCGCCCGGTTGGCAATATGGACATCGCCGTCGCGGTCGGCGCGCGCCACATGGATAAGCGCAAAATCCGGTCTGATCGCCGGCAGGACGACAATCTTGTCGCCGGGCGCATAGGGATTTTCTATGACCTTGTAGTCCGACCGGTTCGCCAGGATATCGCTGCCCAGAAGACCGCGCATGGGCATGAAGGGTATTCCTTTTTCCCCGGCTTGCAGGGCCGAATAGACGGCAGGGCAGGTCGAATCGCGAATGGCGAGCGCTCCCGAACGGATGGCGGTGACAAAATTTGGCGCCGGGCCAAATTCGCCGAGCGAAATTCCCGACGTCTCGACACTGGCGACGCAGCCGGCTCCGATCAGCAGATCGGCCGCGAGATCGCCGGTCGGAACCGTGATCAGATGGAGATCGCGAACGTTTTTCCGGATGAGCGCCCGGACGATCTCCAAGGGCGCCGCGGGACCGCGCAGAAAGGCAATCGATGCGCCATCGGGGATCGCCTCGACCAGGGCGTCCGCGGACACGGGAAATTGAGGGAACATGGATCAAGTCCGTGAGTTGTTCAGAGATTTCGGGGCAATCTTCAGGTTCCCATAGAATAGTGTCAAGGCGAAAGCGGGCGAATGGGACGCGACAGATTGGGTAGAGGTTTGTTACGGCTCCTTGCGATCGGCGTCGATGATCGCACGTAGGGCGGTTTGCAGAATATGCATGTCAGACTGACCGATCGCCTGCAAATAGTCGCGTTCAATCGTCCGCTTGATCTCATTGGCGACGCCCAGGGCCATAAATCCCCGGTCGGTGAAGCGCACCATTTTTCGCCGGGCGTCGCCGGAATCCGCGACCCGCTCAAGCACCCCATCTTCAACCAGATCGTCGAGATGTTGCTGAACCGCTTGCTTGCTCATGCCTGCCAGGCGCGCGAGTTCAGACTGGGCAATCCCGTCATGGCCAATATGCTGGATCAAGGCACCGCGGGCTTCGGCGTACCAATCGAACCCCTTTTTCACCATTTCCTGCGTGAAACGCATTTTCCAGGCGCGGGCCGCACGGGAAAGATCCCACCCGATATGCTCGATGAGTTCCGGTTTGGGTCCTTTCGCTGTCATGGTTCTCCCTTTAACGTCAAGTAGCTTGACGATATCGATCATATGCCTTATTGGTCAAGTAACTTGACGAATATAGAGGGCATGCCTGTGATGAACAAGCGCAATTTCGTGAACATGGCGCTTGCGGTGGTCGGTGGTGTTCCGCTGTTCGCGCAACACAAGGCGGCGCTGTCAGATGACCGTCGCACGATCGCGGACGACGGCGTCAGGTTCAGTTGGCATCATCAGGGCGGCAGATTGCGCGGAACGCTGTCCGCGCCAACTACGGGATGGATTGCGGTCGGTTTCAATGAGGTGCGATCTCTGCGAAACACCTGGTTTGTAATCGCGTCGGTTGCCTCCAGGCCGCTGCGCGTCGAAGAGCATATCGCACTGGTGCCTGATCATCGCAACATTTCAGATCTTGGAATAACACCGAGTATCGATCATGTCAGCGGCATCTACCGGGAGGGCTGGTCGCAGCTGGAATTCTCGCTACCGCATACATTGCCCAAACGCCCGGCATTGCGCCTTGCCCCGGGTACAAAGAGTTACATGATGTTGGCCTGGTCGCGGGCACCGGAATTCGATCACCATTCGGCTTGGCGCCGACATTATGATATCGATCTTTGATGTCAGTTCCCGCCTTCAAATGAATTTCCGAAACATCTTGGTCTGATCAAACAGGTCTTCCAGGGATTTCATCCGGTCCCTTGTGTCATCCCATGTCTCTGTCTGCACAGCAGCGATGATGGTCTCGATTATGAACATCGTGACCACGGATGAATCCCATGCCGAGGGCGCTTCGATGCGGGACTGGAAACTGTAGGCCGCGTGTTTTGCCGCCGGCGAGCCCCATTGATCGGTGAACAGGATAAGCACAACGCCTCGCGATTTCGCCATTTCCGCGAGTCGCAGAATATCGTGTTCGTAGCGTCGGATATCGAAGGCAACCAGAATGTCGCCCTCATTCATGTTCAGCACAAAGTGCGGCCAGGTGTTGGAATTGGATGCAATCAGGGTCAAGCCCGGCCGGATGACCTGCATATGGGTGAAAAAATAGTCCGCCAGCGATCGGGTAATGCGCCCGCCGACGACATGCACCGCCCGTTCGTGTTCCGCGAGCAGGCGGACGACCGCGTTGAAGTCTTCCGGACTGACCTGGCGCAGTGTCTGGCGCATATTTTCCATGACAGCGTCGGCAAACCGGTTGAGGATGTGTGTGTCAGGCGCGTTTTCGGCCCATCGATCGTGTTTTGCGATCGGGTTGGAGAGCGTCGCCTCCAGTTCGGCACGCAGGGTTGCCTGCATATCCGGAAAGCCGGAGAATCCCAGCTTGCGCGCCATACGCGCAACCGTGGGCGTTGAGACATCCGACGCCTCCGCGACAGCGGTGATGCTTCCCAGACCCGAGACCGGATAGCGTTCGAGCATGGCATTGGCGAGCTGCCGCTCCGCGCGTGTCAGACTGTCGAATTGGTTGCGGATCCGTTCCGCGACCGTAAGGTCCTGCGCCGTCACCACTCCAATTTTCTCCCACGCCTGGTGATTGCCGATCCACGATCTAATCACGAATGAAAATATTTTGCCAATCCTGATTACAAAGAAGAGAAAGTTTCAGAAACATGCTTGACAGCTTCGGCCTTTCTGAAAAGATATCGTCAGACATTCGGTAAGAACGGGACGACAGTGACTGAACAGGCAACGTCGCAAGGGGCGCCGACAGGCAGGCTCCAGTCCAATGATGTGGTCGATGTGATCAATCCGTCGGGGGCAGGGCGCTTTGTGCTGGTTTGCGAGCATGCGTCAAATTTTGTTCCCGCAGACCTGAATGCATTGGGGCTGTCGGAAAAGGTTCTGCAAAGCCATATTGCGTGGGATCCCGGTGCCTTGGCCGTGGCTCTGGCCATGTCGGATGCACTGGACGCGCCACTTGTCGCCCAGAACGTTTCGCGTCTGGTTTACGATTGCAACCGGCCACCCGATGTTCAAAGTGCAGTTCCAGAAACCAGTGAAATCTATACGATTCCCGGAAATTCAGGACTGTCTCGGCAGGATCGCGAGGCGCGGACGACCCGGTATTATTACCCGTTTCGTGATCGGCTTGCATCGTGTCTGGATCGACAGGTCGCAAGGTTTGGGGAGCCTGAGGCGGACAATGGCCGAACGGCGATCGGTTTGCCTGTCCTTGTCACAATTCATTCCTTCACGCCGGTCTATTTCGGTGAGCGGCGGGACACGGAAATCGGCATTCTGCATGATACGGATCCCCGGCTGGCCGATGCCCTGTTGCGCGCAAGCGGTGATCGCCAATATGCGTTTGCCAGAAATGAACCGTACGGTCCGGGCGACGGGGTTACTCATACGCTTGTGCAACATGCGTTGCCGCGTCGGTTGCCGAACGTCATGATCGAAGTCCGCAACGACCTTATTGCGCATCCCGGTGCACAACAATCGGTCGCGGACCTCCTGTGCGCGTCCCTGAACGAGGCGGTCGACAAACTTTCGCACCCTGGCTCAGGCGTTGGCGAAAGCCGCAAAGCCGAGGAGGTCGGTTCGTGATCGGGGCGATTAGATCCTATGTGCGTATTGTCGAAAAGATCAATCGGTTCGTTGGTCGTTTCGCCATGTACCTGATCTTTGCCATGGTTGCCGTTCTGTTATGGTCGTCCGTTTCCAAGACGTTTTTCCTGCCGTCGCTGTGGACCCTTGAAATGGCGCAGTTCGGCATGGTTGCCTACTACATTCTGGGTGGCCCCTATTCGATCCAGCTCGGATCGAACGTGCGCATGGATCTGTTCTACGGCGAATGGTCGATGAAAAAGAAGGCATGGGTCGATGCCTTCACGATTTTCTTTCTGATCCTGTTCCTTGCCGTGCTGCTTTATGGCGGCATCGAGAGTACGCAATATTCCCTGAAATACAATGAGCGCAGCCCCACGGCCTGGCGGCCCTATATGTGGCCGATCAAGATCGTCATCTGCTTCGGTCTCGTCCTGATGCTGTTGCAGAGCATTGCCGAGTTTTTCAAGGACATCGCGCGTATTCGGGAGATCGAACTCTGATGTCTCATGAATTGATCGCGCTCCTCATGTTCTCCTCCATGATGCTGATGCTGATGACCGGTCAGCGCGTGTTCGGCGCCATCGGAGCGGTCGGCGCCATCGCCGCGTTGGCCTTGTGGGGCACCGGCGGAGCGACAATTCCATTTTCGGCCGTGATGAAGCTGATGAAATGGTATCCGCTGCTGACTCTGCCCATGTTCATCTTCATGGGCTACATCCTGTCGGAATCCAAGATTGCCGACGATCTCTACAAAATGTTCCACGTATGGATGGGGCCGCTGAATGGCGGTCTCGCGATCGGCACCATCGGCTTGATGGTGCTCATTTCGGCAATGAACGGCCTGTCGGTTGCCGGCATGGCGATCGGGGCGACGATCGCGCTGCCGGAATTGTTGCGCCGGGGGTACGACAAACGCATGGTGACCGGAGTAATCCAGGCCGGGTCATCGCTGGGCATCCTGGTTCCGCCTTCGGTGGTCCTCGTGCTCTACGCCATGATTTCCCGCCAGCCCGTTGGTCAGCTCTGGCTCGCCGGCGTAATGCCCGGCCTGATGATGGCTGCAATGTTCATCATCTATGTTGTGATCCGCTGTCGTCTGCAGCCCGAACTCGGGCCGGCTTTGCCCGAGGACGAGCGAAAGGTGCCTCTAGGCGAGAAGCTCCGGCTTCTCAATGCCGGCCTGCTGCCGATCATCATTTTCGCGGCCATGATGGTGCCCTTTGTCAACGGCTGGACCAGTCTGGTTGAGAGTTCGGCGATCGGCGCGCTGACCGCATTTGCGGCTGCCGTCCTGAAAGGGCGCATGAACCGGCAGGTTTTTGAAACCTCGGTACGTCAGACGCTTGCCATTTCCTGCATGTTCATGTGGATCATTGTGGCGGCGATGGGATTTGGCGCGGTGTTTGACGGTCTTGGCGCGGTGCGCGCGATCGAAAACCTTTTTGTCGGTCAGCTCGGCCTCGATCCCTGGACGATCCTGATCCTGATGCAATTGTCGTTCCTGTTGATGGGCACCTTCCTCGACGACACGGCGATGTTGGTGATCGTCGCCCCGCTCTATGTGCCGCTGGTCAAACTGCTCGGCTTCGATCTGATCTGGTATGGCGTTCTCTACACGATCACGACGCAGATCGCGTACATGACCCCGCCATTCGGCTACAATCTGTTCCTGATGCGGGCCATGGCGCCACCTGAGGTCACGCTGAAGGATATTTATCGCTCCATTGTGCCGTTTGTCGGTGTCATGATTCTGGCCTTGTCGCTGGTCATGGCGTTTCCGGAAATTGCGCTTTGGCTGCCAAAGTTGATTTATGCCAGATGATGTGGACCGCATGGTGTCGCGCCAGACGTTCTGGAGCATTCGGCATCTAGAACCCCGCGGGGAGGTGAAGTCATAGACTGGAATAGACAAGTCTTCGCACCGCGCGGAGACGACAGAAATCAAAGGAAGGTGTTTCAGGGGAAACACAAAAAAGGGAGAAGAAAGTCATGACCAACAGACGCGAATTTATCAAGAAGGCCGGTGTGGCCACAGCTGCGGTCGGCGCCGGCGCGCTGGCGGCCCCAGCCGTAAAGGCGCAAAGCCCGATCAAGTGGCGCATGCAGACCTATGCCGGGCCGGCGCTTGCCGAGCACGTCATCAAGCCGGCCGTTGACTCGTTCAACAAGGTTGCCGCCGGACAGATGGAAATCGAGTTGTTTTTCGCTGACCAACTGGTTCCGACCGGAGAATTGTTCCAGGCCATGCAGCGCGGCACGATCGACGCCGTGCAGTCGGACGACGATTCAATGGCTTCACCGACCGAAGTCACCGTGTTCGGCGGCTACTTCCCGTTTGCAAGCCGTTATTCACTCGATGTGCCGGTGCTGTTCAACCAATACGGCCTCGACAAGATCTGGGACGCCGAATATTCCAAGGTCGGTGTGAAATGGCTGTCGGCTGGCGCCTGGGATCCTTGCCACTTTGCCACAAAGGATCCGATCAACAGCCTGGAGGATCTGAAGGGCAAGCGGGTGTTCACGTTCCCGACGGCCGGGCGTTTCATGACCCAGTTCGGCGTGGTTCCCGTGACCTTGCCGTGGGAAGATATTGAAGTTGCGGTCCAGACCGGCGAACTCGACGGCATTGCATGGTCGGGTATTACCGAAGATTACACGGTCGGCTGGGCCGACGTGACAAACTACTTCCTCACCAACAACATTTCCGGTGCCTGGGCGGGATCGTTCTTCGCCAACATGGATCGTTACAACGAGTTGCCGGACAATCTCAAGGAACTGCTCAAACTGACCATGGATTCCTCGCACTACTATCGCCAGTGGTGGTATTGGGGCGGCGAAGCGCATCTTCGGACCCAGGGCACCAAGATGAAGCTGACGTCGATTCCGGACGAGGAATGGGCAACCGTTGAAGCGGCCGCGTTGAAGTTCTGGGACGAGATCGCCTCGGAATCCGAAACCAAGGCCAAGGTCGTTCAGATCCTGAAAGATTACAACGCGACCATGGAGAAGGCCGGTCGTCCGTATCGCTACGGCTGATTGAACCGGTAAGACAAGACGGAGGTCCCGGTTCAGGCCGGGGCCTTTTCAGCGAAGCTGGGGTGCACTTGCGGAGTATGGTGCCATGCATGGAATGATGACGATCGATGATTTGAAACTGGCCGTACAGCACGGTGAAATCGACACTGTACTGGCTGTTCAGGTGGACATGCAGGGCCGATTGATGGGCAAGCGTTTCCAGGCGGAGTTCTTTGTCGAAAGCGCCTGGGAGGAGACCCACAGCTGCAATTATCTCCAGGCAACAGATATGGAGATGGATACGGTTGAGGGCTACAAGGCGACGAGTTGGGCAGCCGGCTACGGCGACTACACCATGAAGCCGGACCTCGCAACATTGCGCCGAATCCCCTGGCTGGAAGGCACCGCGCTGGTGCTCTGCGACGTGCTGGACCATCACACCCACGCCGAAGTGCCGCACACGCCGCGCGCCGTGTTGAAGAAACAGATTGCCCGTCTCGATGCGATGGGCCTGAAGCCAATGATGGCGAGCGAACTGGAATTCTTTCTGTTCCGGGACACCTATGAAGAAGCCCATGCCAAGGGCTATCGCGGGATCGCACCTGTCAGCGCCTACAACGAGGATTACCACATCTTCCAGACAACCAAGGAGGAGGATGTCATGCGCGCGATCCGGACCGGGTTGCAGGGCGCCGGCATTCCGGTCGAGAACTCAAAGGGCGAGGCCGATGCCGGTCAGGAAGAGATCAACGTTCGCTATGCCGATGCCCTGACCATGGCGGATCGGCATTCGATCATCAAGAACGGTTGCAAGGAGATTGCCTGGTCTAAGGGAAAGTCGCTGACGTTCCTGGCCAAATGGAGCTATGACGCCGCCGGCAGTTCCAGCCACATTCACCAGTCCCTGTGGATGGCGGACGGCAAACCGGCCTTTTACGATCCCGATGGACAATACGGCATGTCGGACACCATGCGCCATTACATGGCCGGATTGCTCGCTCATGCTTCGGAGATAACCTACTTCCTTGCGCCTTACATCAATTCCTACAAGCGGTTCATGGAAGGCACCTTCGCCCCGACCAAGGCGATCTGGTCGAAGGACAACCGCACTGCCGGGTACCGGTTGTGCGGCGAAGCGACAAAGGCCATCCGGGTTGAATGCCGGGTCGGCGGCTCGGACCTCAATCCCTATCTCGCCATGGCGGCGTTGATTGCCGCAGGCATCGATGGAATCGAGCGCAAACTTGACCTCGAGGAGGAATTCAAGGGGGACGCCTATGGCGCCCAAAACGCCCGCGGAATTCCCAAGACGTTGCGCGGGGCGGCGGCCGAACTGACCGGATCAGAGATGCTGCGCACCGCAATGGGCGATGACGTCATCGACCATTATGTCCGGGCGGCGGAATGGGAGCAGGAAGAATATGACCGCCGCGTGACCGACTGGGAAGTTGCACGCGGTTTTGAAAGGGCTTGATTGGTATGGCCGATACACTGAAATGCATCTCGCCGATCGATGGCTCGGTCTATGCCGAGCGCCCGGTCGTGTCCTCGGCCGAGGCCGAAGCGATGGTCGCTCGGGCCGGCCAGGCGCAAAAGGACTGGGTCAATCGTCCATTGGCGGAACGCGTATCGCTGGTGCGCGCAGGTGTGGCCCGGCTTGGCGAAATGAACGGCGAAATCGTTCCTGAAATTGCCCACATGATGGGGCGTCCGGTTCGCTATGGCGGTGAGTTCGGCGGCGTCAATGAGCGCGCATCCTATATGGCCGCCATTGCGGAAACCGCACTGGCCCCTGTCATCGTCGAGGAGAGCGACGCGTTCGAGCGGCGCATCCTGCGCGAACCGCACGGCGTCGTGTTGGTCATTGCGCCCTGGAACTATCCCTATCTCACGGCGATCAACACGGTTGCACCGGCGCTGATTGCCGGCAATGCGGTCATCCTCAAACACGCGACCCAGACGCTGCTGGCGGGGGAACGCATGGTCGAGGCCTTTGTCGGGGCTGGCATTCCGGCGCCCCTGTTTCAGAACATCTTTCTCGATCATTCCACGACCTCTGCGCTCATCGCTGGTAAGAAGTTCGGCTTTGTCAATTTTACCGGATCCGTCGGTGGCGGGCGTACCATTGAACGCGCGGCCGCCGGCACCTTTACCGGCCTCGGCCTGGAACTCGGTGGCAAGGATCCCGGTTATGTCATGGAGGACGCGGACCTCGATGCCGCGGTGGATACGCTGATCGACGGTGCCATGTTCAATTCCGGCCAGTGCTGTTGCGGCATTGAACGGATCTATGTCACCGAAAACCTCTACGATGCCTTCGTCGAAAAGGCCGTTGCGATTGTCTCCGAGTACACGCTTGGCAATCCGCTGGACGAATCGACAACTCTTGGGCCGATGGCGAACCAGCGCTTTGCGACCGAAGTCAGAGCACAGATTGCCGATGCCGTCGATGCCGGTGCGAAACCGATGATCGACGTGGCGAACTTTGACGCCGATGACGGCGGCACCTACCTCGCGCCACAGATCCTGACGGACGTGGACCACACGATGCGGGTCATGCGCGACGAGAGTTTCGGTCCGGTTGTCGGAATCATGAAAGTGTCCGGCGACGAAGAGGCAATTGCGCTGATGAATGACAGCGAGTTCGGATTGACGGCATCCCTGTGGACGGCCGATGCGTCCCGCGCCGCCGAGATCGGCGCCCGGATCGAGACGGGAACCGTGTTCATGAACCGGGCCGACTATCTCGACCCGGGCCTGTGCTGGACCGGTTGCAAGAACACCGGGCGCGGCGGCGCCCTGTCGATCATCGGGTATCACAATCTGACCCGGCCGAAATCCTATCATCTGAAGAAAGCCTGACGCCCATGTCTCTTACCGCGAATTGGTCTTATCCGACCGCAATCCGATTTGGTGCCGGTCGCATCAGTGAACTTGCCGAGGCCTGCAAAGCGGCCGGGATTACACGCCCGCTTCTGGTCACCGACAAGGGCCTGGCAAACCTGCCGATTACGCAGAATGCGCTTGACCTGCTTGAGCGCGCCGGACTTGGCCGGGCACTGTTTGCCGACGTGGATCCGAACCCGAACGAAATCAACCTGGCCGCGGGGGTCGCAGCATTTCGCGCCGGCGGTCATGATGGCGTTGTGGCGTTTGGCGGCGGTTCCGGTCTCGACCTTGGCAAACTTGTCGCATTCATGGCCGGTCAGACGCGCCCGGTCTGGGATTTTGAAGATATCGGCGACTGGTGGACGCGCGCTGACGCCGACGCCATCGCCCCCAACATCGCCGTACCGACAACGGCCGGCACCGGATCGGAAGTCGGGCGGGCAGGGGTCCTGACCAATTCCGAAACCCATGTCAAAAAGATTATTTTCCATCCCAAGGTTCTGCCTTCGGTGGTTATTTGCGATCCTGAATTGACCGTTGGCATGCCGAAAATGATCACGGTCGGGACCGGCATGGACGCGTTTGCCCATTGCCTGGAAGCGTTTTCGTCGCCGCATTACCATCCCATGAGCCAGGGCATAGCGCTCGAGGGCATGCGCCTGGTCAAGGAAAACCTGCCCAAGGTGCTGGCCAATGCAGACGACATCGAGGCGCGCGGGCACATGATGAGCGCGGCCGCCATGGGTGCAACCGCTTTCCAAAAGGGTCTTGGCGCCGTCCACGCATTGTCGCATCCGATCGGAGCGGTCTACAACACGCATCACGGCATGACCAATGCGGTCGTGATTCCGCCGGTTCTGCGCTTCAACCGTGCCGCGATTGAAGATCGGATTGCCTCGGCCGCCGCCTATCTCGGCATTTCCGGCGGGTTTGACGGCTTCTACGATCATGTCCTGTCCATGCGCAGCGATTTCGGCGTACCCGACAAGTTGCGCGACCTCGGCGTCGATGACACGCGGATTGACGAACTCGCGGCAAATGCAATCGAGGATCCGAGTGCCGGAGGCAATCCCGTCGAGCTGACTCTTGCCGCGGCCAGGGCGCTGTTTGAGGAATGTATCTAGCACCACTGCCGCTTATAATGGGCTTGAACTGGTAAGGGGGCGTTAACCAAGGCTTCAGTTTCATCGGTAATAATGCCAATGAATAACTGTGCTTCCAACGGTGGTGGCGACCCGTGGTGTCCTTATCAATTCAGTCTGTGGTGTCGACAGATTTCAAGGTATTTTCCAGTGTCGGACGATCGGGATCTGACGCTGGCAAATCGTCTGAAAACGATCTGACGGGCGGGTTGGCCGACCAGATCCAGTTGAGCACGAAAGCGCGAGAGAGACTTGCCGAACTGACGGAAACCTCAAAGGAGCTTTCCGCGCTTTCGCAACGGGTGCGGGACTCGGCCGAAAGTCATGAAGCAGCCAGCCGGGCAGCCAAACGCGACAGGATCAAGCAGCAGATCGAACAGTTGAAAATGCAGTTGATGTTAGCCAGTGCATCGGATGCAAAGGCGCTCGTCAAGAAGCTGAAAGCACTGGCATCGGAACTGAAACAGCTTGCCGGAGACGTGGCGTCCGCCGGCGGGACAACAATCCCGATTGGGGCGGCCGCCGTAGCAAATTCGCAAGAAACCGGAGCCCAGCTGGTGCAGGCACTGGAGGGCTTGGAAGCCGTTTCGCTGGCGGCCTCATCTGCTGATTTTCCTGTTGATTTGCCACAATCAGGTGAGGTGGCAACGGCGGTGGAGATACCCGCTGACGAAGAGGGTGCCTCAGTGCCCGCAAACGCTCCGCATTCTGCGGTACAGGACGACAAGCGGACCGAGCGCGAGAAGCTGGCAGATGCCTATCGCCAGATCTACGATGAGCGTCAGGGTGTGGCGGCCAAGGGAAACAGTCGCAAGGACGAGCTTGCCGACATCAAGGAACTGGCCCGTGACCTGAAACTTCTCGCCGGACAGATCGAGCGGAAACTGCGGGACGAGGACGAAGAGGATCGGGATCTGAAAATCGCGAAGCGCGACATCCAGGAAACGCTGAAAACCGAGATCGACCCATCCGGTGCTCCAGTCGAAGCGGCGGCGGGATTTGCGTCCTCTGGCTCGTCGAATGGGACGCCGGTTGAACCGGGTGCCCCCATATCAAGCCCTGGATTGGCGGGCGTCGGAGTGCCTATCGCTCAAGTGCAATCCTACATCAATGTGCAGGCGTCCGTCAGCGACGTGTGATTGCAGGCCGTGATTGCTGCCGGTTTCGATTTCCGATCATTCGCAAGTGTATTTCGTACCGGCTGTTCCGTTCGGGACAGCTTGTCGTGTGCTTGTTTCCAAGCCCGAAGATTTGGCCGATCCGGCTGAGTGTTGTAAGTGTTTCCTGCCCGCCGCAGATCGTTGCGCCCAATCCAATTCGAGAGAAATGCGAGGTCCATCGGGTGACGATGAGGCCGCAGTCAAGGAGCATGCCGTTGACCCCGGAATTCGTTCACGCCCTGAAAAATATCGTCGGTGACAAGGGGATCCTTGAAGGCGAGGATGTCGGGACGAAATATTATAATGACTGGCGCGGGACCGGAGAGGTGCGGCCGGCAATTGCCCTGCGCCCGGGATCGACCGAAGAATTGTCTGAAATCATGAAGCTCTGCCATGCAGAGGGCCAGCCCGTGGTCGTTCAGGGCGGAATGACGGGGCTGGTTGAGGCCGCACGGCCGCGGGCCCACGAGATCCCGATCTCTCTTGAACGGATGAACCGGATCGAGGACCTTGACCCCAAGGCCGGAACGATGACGGTGCAGGCCGGCACTCCGTTGCAGGTGATCCAGGAGCAGGCCGATGCCAACGATTGTCTGTTCCCACTGGACCTTGGCGCGCGCGGATCGTGTACGATCGGCGGCAACCTGTCGACGAATGCCGGCGGCAACCGTGTCATCCGGTACGGCATGACCCGGGATCAGGTTCTCGGAATAGAGGCGGTGCTGGCTGACGGCACAATCGTCAACAGTCTCAACAAATACATCAAGAACAATGCCGGATACGATCTGAAGCAATTGTTCGTCGGCAGCGAGGGAACGCTCGGAATAGTCACCCGTGCGGTGTTGCGACTGGCGCGCAAACCGCGCAGCCAGACGGTCGCATTTTGCGCCGCGCCCAGTTTCGACGCGGTCGTCGCGTTCATGGCCCATGTGCAATCGGGCCTTGGCGGCACGCTCAGCGCCTTCGAAGTGCTGTGGCCGCAGACCTACAGTCTCATCCTGGCAACGGTTCCGAGCGTCAAGGCGCCGCTGCCGGACTGCTCTCCGTTTTATGTACTGGTGGAAGCCATGGGCGGAGATCAGGATCGGGACCAGGAACAGTTCGAAGCTGTGCTTGGAGCGGCTCTGGAAAAAGGGCTGCTCGAGGACGCAGTTGTCGCCAAGTCGAATGTCGAGATCACCGATCTGTGGAATGTTCGCGACGGCATGGCCGAAGCCATGGGCGGGCAGCGTCCTGCGGTCGGATTCGATGTCAGTCTGGCAATTGACGACATGGAGTATTTTGCCAACGAAACCATGCGCCGGGCGCTTGCGACCTGGGACGACGCGACAGTCCATGTCGGCGGACATCTTGGCGACGGAAACTTGCACCTGTCGATCAAGGCGGGCGACCGGTCACCGCACCCCAACGATGAAATCAACGCGATCGTGTACGGGCTGATCGGTGAACTGAATGGTTCGGTATCAGCGGAACACGGCATCGGGATCAGCAAACGCAAATACCTTCCCGAGAGCCGCAGCCCGGCTGAACTCGCCTTGATGCGAACCTTGAAACACGCGCTGGATCCCAAAAACCTCCTCAACCCCCAGCGGGTGTTCGAGCTGTAATGGATGCTGTGGCCGGCGCGCGAAAATCGATGATCAGCCCGACTCCTGGATGCCGGCGCGAAAGCTGCTTGGCGTCTTTCCGGTCAGCTTCTTGAAGAACCGGCTGAAATACCCGACATCCTTGAAACCGAGTTCATGGGAGATCTGACCGACCGGAAACTGGGTGTAGGCCAATTGCCGCTTGGCCTCCATAAGCCGCCGGTTGACCACGACCTGATTGGGCGTCGTCCCGAGAATCCGAGTACAGGTTCTTGTCAGTTGCACTTTCGATATCCCGATCACGGCCGCATAGTCTTCCAACCGCATATCCGAGCGATATTGGGCCTCGACCAGATTGCAAAATTGTCGGATCTGTTCCTCGTGGCGCGACGCAATGCCGGATGTGGTCGGCGGTTGCGCGGCCGGGCTGGCGCGTTGAAAGTGTATCAGAAGCGAGCGTAGCTGTGTCGCCAACGCTTCGTTGCGGAATGGCCGGATCACCTTGAATTCTCTCTCGATCTCGCCGAAGGCGCTCCGGATCGCGTCAAAACTTTCGTTCGTCACCGGGACGTCGATCGCGGCTCTGAAAGGATCGTGCGAGGCGCCGATTGCCTCCAGCGCGTGGTCGAATTCACCGGTCGGAATGCTGATCACGCCCCCGACGACGCTCGGTTCGAATTGAAAACCATGGGGCAGCATCGGCGGGACATACAGAGCCCGGCCTGTATCTGTCGTCATTCGCCTGTCGCCGACACGCATGGCCACATTCGGCGTCGAAAACAGGAACATCTGAGCCATGGTCCTGTGGCGATGCGTCTTGATCGACCAATCGTGCTTCAGGCTGCGATCCCTGATGGCCTCGTAGTGAAGAACATCCGGCGTAACCTGCTCGAGAAATTCGCCGTACAGGGCGTAGGCAGGAATCTGAAGCTTGTTCAAAAGGACACCAAAATCTGCAAATACCGGCTGATTACATGCAAATATGAAATGAAAATGCAAATCTTTGTCACAAATGTCTATTGCAAGGCAGGGCGCCATAAGGCCTCATAATGTGCGGAAATAGTTTGAAAACACAACTGGTCTGCCCTCGTTCCGCGGGAGGTTGCGGGATTGCCATCGGTTGGTTTCGTTTTGAAGGATAAGGCATGACGCGTACGCGACGCACGCAGGTTGGAATCATAGGGTCGGGACCGGCCGGACTTTTGCTGTCGCAATTGCTGCACCAGTCCGGGATCGACTCGATTGTTCTTGATCGCCAGTCGCGCAGCTATATCGAAGCCCGGGTTAGGGCCGGCGTGTTGGAGTACGGAACGGTGGAGACGCTGCGCGAAGCCGGCGTCGGCGCGCGCATGGATCAGCACGGATTGCTCCATGACGGGTTTGACATGGCGTTCGACGGTGACCGGTACCGGGTCGATCTGAAAGCACTGACCGGCAAATCCGTGATGGTCTATGGCCAAACGGAGGTTACGCGCGACCTGATTGCGAGACGCCTGGACGAGGGCGGGGAAATCATTTTCGGCGCCGACAACGTTCAGCCGCTCGATATCAAATCCGCGTCGCCGTCCATTCACTACACCATCGATGGAGAGGCTCATACGATCGATTGCGATTTCATTGCCGGGTGCGACGGCTATCACGGCGTGTCGCGGCGTTCGATACCGAGCGATATCCTCCAGACTTTTGAGCGGGTCTATCCCTTCGGTTGGCTGGGATTGCTGTCAGACACGCCGCCGGTGTCGGACGAACTGATTTACAACAGTCACAGCCGCGGTTTTGCGCTCTGTTCAATGCGCTCGAAAACCCGCAGCCGGTGTTATCTTCAGGTGGCCGCCGACGACACGCCGGACAATTGGACCGACGAGCAGTTCTGGGACGAACTGGCGTTGCGCATCGGGCCGGAAACCGCTCGGATCCTTGTGCGCGGACCCTCGATCGAAAAAGGCCTTGCGCCGCTTCGCTCGTTCGTGGCCGAACCCATGCGCTACGGCAACATGTTTCTGGCCGGCGATGCCGCCCATATCGTGCCGCCGACGGGCGCCAAGGGATTGAACCTTGCTGCCGCCGACGTTCGCATTCTGTCGCGTGCGCTGATTGACTATTACAAATCCAACAATGCCTCACACATCGACGCTTATTCCCAGACCTGCCTCGCACGGGTGTGGAAGGTCGAGCGCTTCTCCTGGTACATGTCGGCGATGCTGCACCAGTTCCCGGAAAACAATGCCTTCGAAAAGCGGATGCAACGCGCCGAGTTTGACTATATCCGGGATTCCGAGGCTGCTTCCCTGGCTCTTGCCGAAAACTATGTTGGATTGCCGCTCGGCTGAGCCGATCCGGTGGCAATAATCATCGCGCGGTCTGCAGCCATGCGTGATCCCGTCTGGTCAAAACCGTTCTGCAGGTATATCGCTCATTGTCGTTGACACTTTCGTGAGACGGTACCTGGATGAGCGAGCCCCGCGCCGAAACCCGGCTGTCGCCAATTGTGCAGGTCGGCTTTCTCGGATTGGGGGCTGCGGTTGCGCTGGGATTTTCCCGCTTTGCCTATGCGCTGGTCCTCCCGGATATGCGCACCGACCTCGGCTGGTCCTATTCCGAAGCCGGCTGGATGAACGGGGTCAACGCCGCGGGATATCTGGGAGGTGTGCTGATTGCGGTCCCCGTCGCTTCGCGCATCGGGCACCGTCTGTCATTTGCGCTCGGTGTCCTCATCACGGCTTTGGCCGTTCTGGCAACGGGTCTGACGCGCAGTTTCGACCTTCTTACGTTTTTTCGCCTGCTCGCCGGCATTGCCGCCGCCTTCGCTTTCGTGGTCGGAGGGGCGATGTCGGCACAGGTCAGTTCGCGTGCGGGTTCCAGGTCTGCGGTCGCGCTTGGCCTGTTTTATGCCGGTCCCGGATTCGGCATGGTCGTCGCCGGGCTCTTCATGCCCGCCTACAGTGCCCATTATGGATCATCCGAATGGCAGGGGGCCTGGATATTGGGTGGAGTGTGCGCGCTTGCGGCGGCTCTGATCAGCCTGGCTGGCATGCCTGCCAGAACGAAGGGCGCTGCGTCGGATCGTGGGTCGTTTCGGGCACTGTCGGCGTTGCCGGCCCTGTTCGGATATGCGGCATTCGGCGGCGGTTACATCGGCTACATGACCTTCATATTCGCGCTTTTGAAACAACTTGGCGCCGGCCCGTTCGAATTATCCCTGTTCTGGGTCCTGACGGGATTGGCGGGGATGGCATCGCCGTGGCTTTGGGCCTGGTTGATCGGAGGACAGCCGCACGGCCGGGCCTTGTCGGCGCTGACCGGGATTACGTGCCTGGGAGCCGGCATCCCGCTTCTGTTCCAGTCGATGATCGCGGCCTATATCTCGGGGATCATCTTCGGCGCAGCATTCCTTTCGGTCGTTGCGGCGACAACCGCCTTCGTCCGCCGCAACGCAGAACCCAGGGACTGGACGGCCGGCATTGCCGTTTTCACGATCTTCTTCGGTTTCGGGCAGACATTCGGGCCGTTGCTGGTCGGTCTGGTGAGCGACACGTCCGGGTCGCTTGCCACCGGGCTGTGGTATGGATGCCTGTTTCTTGCGGCCGGCATGATCCTGGCAGCGTTTCAGTCGGATTTTGGAAACCAATCGTGACCTGTGCCACTCTGCACCTTGAGATGCTCGCACCGACGTCCAAAAAGACGGACGACCTGGCCGTCGGTCTGACCACTAAGTTTGATTGCGCGCGGCTTGCGCGGGAACGGAAAGCGTCGCTGTGATCCAGTCGATTGTTACCGAAATCCGGATGAGATCGCGAAGGTCCGGGTGAACCATCAGCCAGATTTCGCGCGACAGCGGTTGCGAGCCTGAAGGGATTCTGACCAGGCCATCACATCGATTTCCAACGATCACCGGCAGAAATGATCTTCCGATCCCGGCAGCAATACAATTCAACAATGTTTCCGCATCGTTGACCCGTACCGCCGCCGTTTTCGCCGTGCCCGCCGTTTCGGCCGCGATCCAGCGGCTTTGCGGCAAGTCCGGCATGTCGTCGTCATAATCGATGTAGGGCAGGGTGTTCGCGTCGGTCCCTGCCGCCGCGTAAAGCCCATAGTCCAGGTTCGCCACGCGGCGGGACAATGCCCGCATGTCCGATTTTGGACGGGCAAGGCGTAACGCGATGTCGGCCTCCCGTTTGCTGAGGCTGAAATCCCTGGGATCCGCGATCAGGTCAACACGCAGGTCCGGATGGGCGGCAAGTAACGAGCCAAGCGCTGGGGCCAGAATGCGGTTTGTCATCAATGGGACCGCGGTCACACGAACCGTGCCCGCAGCCCGTTGGTCGAGTCCGGAAATCTTGCTGTGGGCCGATTGCGCCTGCAACTCGATGGCTTCCGCGTGGCGGGCAAGGAGCTGTCCGGCATCGGTCGGGACGAGTTTGCCGCTGTTTCGATGAAACAATTGTGCGCCCAACCGGTTCTCTGCCTGCCGCAATCTCCGTGCGACAGTGCTTTCATTGACGCCCAGCCGACGCGCTGCACCGGCAAAGGAGTCCGTCCGGGCGATATTGAGGACAATGCGCAGGTCATCCCAGTTCTCATCCCGCATTTTTGCAATCCTTTTCTGCAAAATTGCTTCTGTTTCATGCGTTATCGCGAGCCTACGATGCTTTCGTCAATGGCATATCAGGTGGGTGAGATGATTTACGCTGTACTGTTTGAAGACAATGATGACCATGCGGACCAACGATCGGCTCATATGCAGGCGCATCTGGCCTTTCTTGAGCGAAACGCGGAGACGGTGAAAAGCGCCGGACCGCTGACGGATGTTGAGGACCGGAAGTCTGCGGGCGGCCTCTGGCTGGTTGAGGCCGAATCTGCCGCCCAGGTCCGCAGGCTTGTCGAGGAGGATCCGTTCTGGCCAACCGGATTGCGGAAATCCATGCGTATCCTGAGCTGGACGCAGGTTTTCTCAGATGGCATTCGCCGGATTTGATGGCCAGTGAGTAGCGCCTCATTCAGACTATTTTTCTGCGTTGGCGGGAGCGGTGCGCCGGGGTTCGGGGACAAAGGTGCGCGACTGTGACCTCTCAATGAACATGACAGTGATTTCGTTGGGGCAAGTCACCGCCAAGTTCACTAAGACAGCAAGTTCAGCCTGCATGCCGCGGAGGGAAGCCGCACGCTTACCGTGAGGCGTATCACTCGCTTTCCTTTGACGTCGAGCGGTTCGTCTTCAACAGAGCCTGCAAGCCGGCGAGCTGATATCGCCAGAAAACGCTGACGCCTTCTTCGATATCATCCGGATCCCGGTATCTCCTGAGAATATCGACTATGAAGTCGGTGGAGCGCTCGAAGATTCTCTCGGCAACAAAAAGCAGCTTTTCAGATCCGTTGCCATCGGTCCCGTTGGGAAAAAGGGACTTCAGCGATCGCCGCATCATCTCCTTTGTCACCAGGGTCTTGAAATGGCTGTAGCGTGTTCCCTCCGAGCCTTGCAACAGGATCAGGGTCACCAGCCTTTCTTCCACCCAAAATGACGACAGGTTTCGGGCGGCGTCCGATCTTTCGGCGTTCAGGTCTGTCCAGCTCTCAACCTGACCGAATTCTTTCAATCTGTTCCGGAACAGCCGCAACAGGGTCGCCGCCTGCTGTGGTCTGACGACGGCGCGAAACAGGGCTTCCTTGTCTTCGAAATACTTGTAGATGTTGCTGGTGGCGACACCCGCGCGACCTGCAATGTCAGACAATCTGGCGTGACGGAATCCGGCTTCTGCAAAGGTTTCAGCAGCCGCTTCGAGGATCCTGGCCCGGACATTCGGTTTCAGGCGTTGAACCATCCGTTCGCTTTCCAGAGCTGAGAAATCTTGTGTTGCCACGGTCTAGCAGTTTCAAGCTGAAATGCGAGTGAAAGCAGGACCCTGTCTTCTCCCGGCGGCGCCGAAAAGTGGCTTCCGATCGGCATCCCCGTCTGGTCATTGCCAAGGGGAACCGACATTGCCGGCCAGCCGGCAAGCGAAGAAATGAATGTGTAGCAGGCGACCCTTTCGATGAACTGTCGCAGCGACGCGTAATCGGTTTCGGGTGTGTGAACGCCGAGCGGAAAGGCGGTATACGGAACCGTCGGGCTCAACAGAATGTCGCATTCGGCAAAGCTTCGATTTGCCTCGCGTTCGGCCTTGGCGAGATGCTCGAGTGCGCCGGCGGCGAAGTCAGGGGCAATGTGTGCCCCGCGTTCCGCCAATTGTCGGGTAAACGGCTCAAGCCGGTTTTTGTCAAACCGGTCTCCCATCATGTTTTCGAAGCTTTCCAGGGCGCCTGACATCGTGAGCGCGCTTATCTTGAAGTAGCAGTCGGATATGGTGTCGACATCAAAGGAAGGCGGTTGAACCTCAATGACCTCATGCCCGAGGTTCGTACAGAGATCTGCGGTGTCCAGGATGCATTCATGCACATCTGCCGATGGCGCGATGCCCCGGCTGTCCTTTGTGTAGAATCCTATTTTCAATGGTTGTGGCGGTTTCAGAGAGAGCGCTTCCGACATTGACAATCCATCGTCCAAACCCGGCCTTTCGGTTGCGCTCAACCAGACGGCGCTGTCGCGAACCGATCGTGAGACGCAATGCTCGCTTATCAGTCGGGAGGTGGGCATTTGTGCCGAAAGGCCGTTTGATACGGTTCTGTCGCGGCTCGGTTTGAACCCGAACAGTCCGCAGAACGAAGCCGGCCCTCTGGTCGAACCGCCGCCATCTGAACTGTGCGCCAGAGCAACCATTCCCGACGCAACAGCCGCCACAGCGCCGCCCGAGGATCCTCCTGTCGAGCGGGCGAGGTTCCAGGGGTTTCTGGTTTGCCCATTTGCGAGCGTTTCCGTAGTGCCCAGCAACGCGAATTCCGATGTGGTGCTTTTGCCCAGCACAACAAGGCCGCTGTTGTCCAATGCTTCGGTGTAGTCGGATCCTTCCTGGGCGACCATTCCGGCGAACAACCTGCTGCCAAATCCCAAACCGTGTCCCGGGTACGGCAAGACATCCTTCACCAGAGTTGGCACCCCCGAAAACACGCTCTTGGTGTTCAGGGTCCGAGCTCGATCCATGGCGCGTGAACAATCGAATGATGCCATAGCGTTGACCTGTGGATTGATCTTCTCGATACGGTCAATGGCCGCCTCAACAAGTTCCGTCGTCAAAATTTCTCCTGCTCTGATCAACTCAGCCTGACCAACGGCATCGGTCTCAGGGCCGAAGGCGCTTGCTTCAGCGTGCGTCATCGGAATCTCCTTCTATATCTCAAAAGAGAATTAGATATTCTCTTATAATTTTGCAATGTCTTTTTCGCAGGCACGGAGAAGGGACGGCACCCGGTATTACCGGCTCCGCTGGCGTTTCGATTTGTCGCGCGGGAGTGGCGGGTCAGAAGTGGCCACTAAACAGACTTGTGACGGTCACGCTGCCAATTGGGCAACCGGTTTTGCCGATTTAAAGCTTCATTTTCAATTCGTACTGTCCATGCGTCTGACGTGCACGAAGAGACTTCATGAACGAGCGAAACGTGTTGGATGCCCGGTCGGCATTGATCACTCGAAGCGCTGTCCTGTCCGGCCAGGCGCTGACGAGTGCGCGCCCAATCCCCTTTCGGCGTTTGTCTTTTCTGACGGCAAGCTGGGCCAGCGTTCCACTGTCAGAAAGGATTGCCGCATACCCAACGATACCCGCTTCATCGAACACGGCGCGGCACTTCACCCGGTCCGGTACGCAATTCAGGGATGCGGTCGCGTTTTGCCAGGACGGTTCGAAGTCATGCAATGGCAGCACGTCCCTGCAAATTTGCGTCCATGCGACGCCTGTGACCTCGTGATCGCCCACCGCCTCCTCTGGAACCGGAACCTCATAACAATCCAGGGTGCGGGCAAACCGCATCCCGAGAGAAACATAAAGATCGTGGGCACGCCGATTGTCTGTCAGGACTTCCGTCTGGAAGCTGGTCACGCCTCGGTGCCTGAGCCCGGACAGGCAGTCTGCAGCCAGTTGGCGCGCCAATCCGCGCCTGCGGAACTGCGGGACCGTGCCGCTTGAAATCAGATAGGACGCCTTGCCGCGCACCGACACGAGCCAGATTGCGGCGACCTGATCGTCGACGACAGCAACTCTTGAAATGTCCTTGTGCAACCCTCTTTGCATCATCATCAATTCGAAAGCCTGAGGCGAGAGGTGCATCGGCACCGAATAATCCGAAAAGGAAACATTCATGGCCTGGCACAGCGTATCCGTCGAACAATGTGCGGCCGACTCCATTCTTGGCTTGTCGTTCAAATTTGAAATTCCTTGCATTTGGCAACGGCCGTCCCCGCGAACATCGCATCAGGCACCGGTTTGTGATTCTGATTTCGACGAATTCTCAAGTCGACGTGAATTGGATGACATGGCAACAGCCATCATCAGTTGCTTCTATGTTATACTGTATGCGATCGGTTCGGCGGCCGAGGTCCTCAAACGAACTGGCTTAGATCGTAATATGATTCCTTGTGGTAAATCCTCGCGGTATAGTATTGAAATATATGCAGGATCGTGAAGTCTAACTGTTCATCGCTTGCCGGGTGACCGGCCGCCACCATGACATGGCTGTGGATGGGGCACCAATTAAATTCTCGGTCCAGATACAAGGAACATTGATTGATGGTGCGATCCATTCTCCCTCCGCTGGCAGCTATCCGTGTTTTCGAAGAGGCTGCGCGGTGCCGGAATTTTACCATTGCTGCGTCGAAACTCGGCATGACCCAGGCGGCGGTAAGTTACCAGATCAAGGTGCTGGAAGACCGGGTTGGATCTCCCTTGTTTGTGCGTCAGGCGCGCGGCGTCGCATTGTCGCCGCTTGGAGCCAGATTTGCCGAGCGGGCGACGGAGGCGCTGGACATTCTTGCGGACGGTTTTTCGGAAGCCAAGGGCCTGTCTCAGGAGACGCTCGCGATCAGTGTCATACCGACCTTCGGAACCAATTTCCTGGCGCAACATCTCGGCGCGTTTCAAATGGAAAACCCGAATCTTGCGGTACGCGTGGAGGTAAGCGATGGCCTCGTCGATTTTCTGTCCGACGGAATTGATCTCGCCATCCGCGGGGGCAAGGGCAACTGGCCAGGCCTGATCAGCCATTTGTTGATGCCGACGCGGTTCACTCCGATGTTGAGCAGAGAATTGGCCGAAAGCATCGGAGGGATCCGCGAGCCGTCCGATCTGCTGAAACTTCCGAAAATATCTCAGGCGGATCCCTGGTGGCAACTGTGGCTCAATGCGGCGGGGCTTGAGCACGACGAATTGGCCGTCCACCCAAATCAGCACTTCGGGCCACAAATTCTGGAAGCCAATGCCGCAATAGCGGGGCAGGGGATCGCGATGCTTTCACCGGCCTTTTTCCGCAACGAACTTGCAACGGGGCGGCTCGTCCAGCCGTTTGAACTGACCTGCGACGACGGCAGCGGGTACTGGCTGGTATACCCCGAAAGCCATCGAAATTCGGCAAAAATCCGGACGTTTCGGACGTGGTTGGAGGACGCATCCCTGAGCTTTCGGGATTGACGTTCGGCGTGTCGGCTTTCGCTATCGTGGTGCCAAAAGGCGATCTTATGGCTCGCGCCATCCTTTTGTTGGTCATCTAAGCCAAACATTTTCATAGTCCGCCGAACCAATGGCTCTCGACGGAAAAAAGGCGGGTTCACAAATGTTAAAACGATTGGCACCGGACACAGTACGCGAGGTTCCCGCGCAATTTCAGGGCATCTACGTCCATGGCACGCAGATTGAGGCGCCCGCGCGGCTGGTTTGTCTTTCGGGCCAGATTGGCGTCGCTCCCGACGGCAAGACGCGCGCGGGGTTCAAGGACCAGTGCAACCAGGCCATCGACAATGTCGAGGCGCTGCTCGCGGACGCCGATATGACGACGGCGGATATTCTGCGCGTTACCTACTTCGTAACGGAAGCGGACAATCTGGCGGCCTTGTCCGAGGTGCGGCAAGCACGCTGGAACCAGGGACATGCTCCGGCCGTGACAACCCTCGTTGTCGCCGCACTTGCCGCGCCCGACCTGCTTGTGGAAATTGAAGTCACGGCCGCCAGGTGAAGTCTCACGCTCTGACGGAGAGTGTTCGGGGAGCGACCGGATCGTTGGTGCCTCTCGAAAGAGTTCTTATTAGACAAGATGTCTTTGCGCGACCCGCCTGGTCTCTCGAACTTCATCTGCGAGCCAGGCCGCCAGCTTCTTGTAGGCATCCGTTTGCGCGTAGTCGGGGGTTGTTACAAGCCAGTAGCGTGACCGAACGGGTTTCGGCGGACCGGAACTGACCAGGAGACCGGCTTCAAGGTCGGCTTCGATCAACAGGGTGCGGGCAAGCGCATGTCCCAGACCGGCAATGGCAGCCTGGATTGCCAAGTCGGTTCGTTCGAAAGTCACGGACATGTCAAATCGGTCGCTCTGGTATTCCGTGGAACCGAAGTAGCGCTCCCACGAAACATCCGTGCCATCGGCTTCCGCGCGTGTGTCGCGCAACAGAACCGCGCGGCGTTTGGCGTCCGTCAGGGAGGAAGTCGCGTTGCGATTGTGAACCGGGATCGCAAAACAACGGGACAGCATTGTCGCGTGCAGGCCGGGATAGGGGCCGAGCCCGAACCGGATCGCGGCCAGAGTCGCACCGGTTTGGCCGAATTCGGTTAAATCGTCGTCGATGTTGAGCGTGATGTTCAAACCGCGGGCCTGGGCACGTGACATGGCCGGCACGATCCATTTCATCGCCAGGGACGAGGAAAGTGAAAGGACGGTGTCGCCGTGTTTTTGAATGCGAAATACGGTCTCCAGTGCAGCGCTCAGTGCATCCGTGGACTTTACGCAGGCAGCGCAAATCGGCTCGCCCTGGAGTGTCGGGGTCACATTCCGCGTTGTCCGCGAGAACAGGGCAAAACCCAATCCCTCTTCCAGGTTTCTAATTTTATGGCTGATTGCCGATTGATGAACCTCCAACTCCCTCGCGGCCTCAGTGAAACTTCCAGTCCTGAAAACTGCGGCCAGCGTCGGAGCGGCAGCAGCAAGTTTGTGAAGCGTCTTCCGTTCCAGTTTATTCATGAGGTTTACTCATTGAATGATGAGTCCTTCATATCAAAAAATCGCCTAAAAATATAACAAAAATCAGATTCCGTGAGAGAAGGTCATGAATGAAACACATGTCAATACATCTGTAACTGCTCACATCATCAACGCCTTCGTGAAAGATGGAGCCGGTGGAAATCCGGCCGGTGTGGTGTTTGATGCTGACAAGCTGAGCGAAGCGGATATGCAGGAAGTGGCTGGCAAAATCGGTTTTTCTGAAACGGCCTTTGTTTCCGCATCGGACGAAGCCGGTTTCAGGCTCGACTTTTTCACGCCGAACCGCCGTATCGCCCATTGCGGTCACGCTACGATTGCGACCTTTGCATACCTGGCGGAAACGGGCCGCCTCGGTGAGGGCGAAACATCGAAGATGACTGTCGATGGCCCACGCAAGATTATCATCAAAGGCAAACAGGCCTTTATGGAGCAAACGGCGCCGTCATATCGTGCTGCGGACGAGTGGGCCGCCGACGGGGTATCGCTGGAGGACGTCATGACCTCCCTTGGACTGACCGAATCCGACATGGTCGAGGATGTGAAGCCCCAACTTGTCAACACTGGAAACAGTTTCATTATATTTCCGGTCAGAAACGAGGAGATTCTTGCCGGAATTATACCTGATCAGGACGCGATCAGCGCGATCAGCGAGAAGCTGGATCTCATCGGCTATTATGTGTTCGCGCTGTCTCCATCTTCGTCTGCAAGTCATGCGACAACGCGTATGTTCGGGCCGCGCTATGCGATCCCCGAAGAAGCCGCAACCGGGATGGCGGCCGGGCCGCTCGGTTGTTTTCTTTACGACGTCATGGGCATCAAAGAGACCCACATGGAAATCGATCAGGGGAACTTCATGACGCCGGCATCGCCGAGTGTCATTGCCGTTGACCTGGACGTCGATGCATCCGGCGCGATCGTCGGACTGACAGCCGGCGGATACGGACGTTCGATAAGCGAATTGGAAATTTCCATCGATCGATAGGCTGCGATCTCGCGAGGTCCTTCGATTGTCGGCCTGCTGCCCGGCCTTGATCCCAAACCGGAAGCCGAAATGACTGATCCTATCGTGGCGCTAGTCACTTTTGCCTTTGTCGCGACGGCATCGCCCGGTGGAGCAACATCGTTGGCAACGACATCGGGGGCTGAGTTTGGATATGTGCGAAGCCTGCCGCTTATCAGCGGGATCGCATTCACGCTTGCGTTTCTCGTTGCGGTCTCAAGCACTGGGTTGTCGGCGGCGATATTGGCGATCCCGTCGCTGGAACTTGGTATGAAGGCCATCGGTTCTGCATATCTGCTGTGGCTGGCTTTTGAAATTCTCAGGGCCGGTCCTCCCGGCAAGGCCGATTTATCCAAGTCACGGCCAATCGGACTGGTCGGTGGGGCGATGCTTCTCATGATAAATCCGAAAGCCTGGGCCATGGCCGTGGGCGTGGCCGGTTCGTTTTCCGGCATTTCGGATAATCCTCACGTCGTGGCGCTTGTCTTCGGATGCGTTTTTGCGGTCTCCGCACTCATGTCGCTGTCGATTTGGGCAATGGCCGGATCAGTCCTCGCGCGCTTGATCCAATCGGATTGGCAGTGGCATCTGTTCAACGGGTCGATGGCAATGCTTCTTGTCTTGTCGATCGTCTCGTTTTGGGTCTGATTTCAATGCGGAGAAATGCCGACCATTAGACCGGCCTGGCCGGTTACGGAGGAGTGCGGCAAGTCAGGTCTTGTTCGTGGTCCTGTCGTTCAGGCGTGATTTCACGCAATTGTCCATTGGGTCTCGACCGGTCCGAAAGACTATGTATCGACTATTCGGCCGCGAGCGAAAAATTGGGCGTTGTGGCGCCCTGAGATGTCAGCGGCGACCCGTTCTGCAGGCGCGACCTGTCGAGATCACCGACTTTGGCTGTTCCCATCAGCACCATGTCGCGCTCGACCTCGTCGCGCATACGCTGCAAGGCCCGTTCGACGCCCTTCTGGCCGCCGGCCGCCAGCGCATAGAGATAGCCGCGCCCCATCATGCAGGCCTTTGCGCCCATGGCCAGCGCTTTCAGCACATGGGTTCCGCGCCGGATGCCGCCGTCGAGGATGACCTCGACATCGTCGCCAACCGCGTCGCAGATCCGTTGCAACATGTCGAACGGGGCGGTGCAGCCGTCCAACTGCCGGCCGCCATGGTTGGATATCATGATCGCGCTGGCCCCCGCATCCCGGGCGCGCACCGCGTCTTCCACCGACATCACGCCCTTGATGGCAAACGGGCCGCCCCAGGCTGCTATCAACTCTTCCGCGTCCTTCCAGGTGATCGATCTGTCGAACTGGCTGTTGATGTAATCGATGACGGAGATCAGGTTGGTCGAATTGCCGGCATTGACGCTGGTGGCGACATTGGCGAGACGGAACTTCTCGCGAAGCAGGAAGTTGAACGACCAATCCCAATGGGTGGCAAAACTCAACAGGCTCGCCGGCGTCAGCTTCGGCGGCATGACCATGCCTGTCACCAGATCGCGCTCGCGGTTTCCCGCAACAAGCGTGTCGATCGTCAGGCACAGCGATGAATAGTTCGCAGCCTTGCAGCGTTCCACGAATTCATAGGTCAGTGCCCGGTCCTTGTGGATGTAGATCTGAAAACATTTGGGGCCGGCCGTCAGCGCACCGATCTCCTCGATCGATACGGTCGACAGGCTGGAAAGGCTGTAGATCGTGCCGAACTTTTCTGCCGCCCTTGCGACGGCGCGTTCTCCATCATGGTGAAACAGACGCGACATACCGGTCGGGGACAAAAAAACCGGCCAGTCAATCTTCTGACTAAGGACTTCAGTCGAAAGATCCAGTCCGGACAGATCGGCGAGCCCGTTGGGGATCAGCCGGACATCGTCGAAGGCGGAACTGTTGCGGCGCAGCGTTGCCTCGTCGTCGGATCCGCCATCGATATAGTGGAAGAGGGGAGCGGGAAGCCGGCGCTTGGCCATGCGGCGGAAATCTTCGATGTTGTTGCAGTGATCGATACGCATGGGACCCCTCGAAACGATTGAAATGTGGTCGATTGAATGATATTGGTATTCTGGTATTACCAGATTGATTAAAGGATCGCAATTCGTGCCGTTCAAACAAATTGCCGCACCGAATCTTGCCGCCGCAGCAGCCGCGCAAATTCGGCAATTGATTGTCGAGGATGTGTTGCGTCCCGGCGATCAATTGCCTGGTGAACGGGACCTATCCGCCCGCATGGGCGTGTCGCGTACATCCTTGCGGTCCGCCCTTCAGACATTGATTGCCGAAGGCTTGCTGATTTCACGACATGGAGCGGCATTGCGGGTTGCCGATACTGTGGGGGCCGCACTTTCGGATCCGCTGACCGTGCTGCTGCAGAGTGTGCCGGGAGCAGTCTTCGACTACCTGCGATTTCGGGCCATCCTCGAGGGGGAATGCGCGGCGCTTGCCGCCGAACACGCGACCGATCCGGAGCGGCGGGCAATCCATGCGATCCTTGGCAGAATGGAAGCGGTGCAATCGGCCCCGGATCCGGCCCGGGAAGCCGCTCTCGACACCGAATTTCACATGGCGATCGTCGAAGCGGCCGGTAACCGGGTCGCAATTCAAGTGGTGCGCAGCCTGCATGAATTGCTGCGCCGAGGTATCGCCGAAAGCCGCGCGCTGGTTTATGGGGACAAGACGGCCAGAGATGCACTGCTTGATCAGCACAGGTCGATCGCCGACGCCATCGCGCATGGAAATGCCGCCGCCGCGCGGCGAGCCTTGCACGACCATTTGCGGTTCGTTGAGGAAACCACGCGAGCCAAGGCCGACGAAGCCGAACGCAACGAACTTTCGGAAAGGCGGCGGGCCTGGGCCGAGGAAACGGGTTGAGATCAACCCTCCTGATAAAGTCAACTCACCTCAAATACTCACAATGCTATGTTTTTGGCGTGGCATCCGAAACAGGTCGTGCCGGTGTCCTGAACCGGCAGTTGACCGCGAACTTCGGCCAATTTGATCGACAATGGATCGTGATCTGGAAGAGGTAGCCAACGCGACACGGGCCGGATTATGGTGCCGGACACTGGAATGCCTGGTTGCCGCAGAACGGGCACCTGGTCCAGACTGCGCAATTCCTGACCAGCACATCCAGGCCTGAGAGGATCCATCATGAACAACCCCCGTGGCTCGTCGTTACAAAACGTTTTGCGTCCAGGAAACATCGCCGTGGTCACTGGCGCCGCCAATGGTATCGGTCTGGCGATGGCGCGCCGGTTTCAGACCTTCGGATTGCATGTCTGTATGCTCGACTCGGACGGGGATCGATTGGACCGGACGGCCAGTGAGCTGGCAAAAGGGAATGCCGGAGGCGGCGAGATCCTCTCACTGCGCACCGATGTTTCGCAACTCGTCGACCTTGAGGCAGCCCGCGACGCGGTCCGTGAGCGTTGGGGCGGGGCGCCGGCGCTTCTGGTCAACAATGCGGCCACACGGGTTGGCGGCGGCGTGTTTTCTCCGCTTGAAGATTGGCGTTTGACGTTTGATGTCAATCTCTGGGGCGTTGTGAACGGTGTCCACGCGTTTGCCCCGGCCATGATGGAAACAAAAGAACCGGGTCTGATCATCAATGTCGGTTCCAAGCAGGGTATAACCAATCCGCCGGGAAACACCGCCTACAACATGACAAAGGCCGCTGTTCGCACCTATACCGAAGGCCTTGAACATACATTGCGCAACACACCGGGCTGCAATATCTCCGCGCACTTGCTGGTTCCCGGATGGACGACGACCGGGGACCGGGAACACAAGCAGGGTGCGTGGTTGCCCGATCAGGTGGTGGACTACATGTGTGAGGCCCTGCAAAGAGGATCTTTCTACATCATCTGTCCGGATGACGATGTCAGCGAAGACATGGATCGCGCGCGGATCCAGTGGGCGGCTCTCGACATTACGCAAGATCGGCCGCCCTTATCCCGCTGGGTCAGCGACTACATACCGGCATTCCAGGAGTTTTCAAAACCATCCGGCTCGGATGGGCGCTGAATTCGAAATTTTGGGGCTGTCGATCTGCCGAACAACTCTCAATACATTGAAATTTCCTCGGCATGGCGCGTGAAATTTATTTCATGCGCCACGTGTAATCCTTTACATCTTTGAACAAAATGGAGTTTCTGCGGCAAATATCCATAATCCGAACTATGGCGTCCTGAGATATTTCTGTACTTGAATTGCGATACTTGAAGTTGATAAATGCCGGGTTTTTCTAGTTGGCCTGAAAAGGTATTCGAGGAATCCAAGATTGCAGGCTGGTGCTGTGAAGCATCGCGAAGGTAAATTTGTGCGATCACGTTTGCACAAGATCGGTATTTGCTGCATTTTGCCTTTCGCCAGTACATATGTACCAGCAATCTTTGGTTCATTGGTTTGTGTTTTTGCCTGGCGGCGCTAGACTTTTGTCAAGTCCCGCAAAGAAAGACGGGGCGATTGTGGCGTCCATGACGACGGGGCCCGATTGCCGGGCACGGAGCCGCAAGGTTTCAACCGTCGGGACTATGCCTTGTGGGGGGCCACGCAGTGCGCCGACTGGACGATATAGGATATCTTGACGCGAACATGTTTGATGCGGCCCTGGGTGAGGTCGAGTTCAATCACGTCCTGAAGAAGATCATCGAACATTTTGGCGCCGGTGGCGGCGTGATATTCGAGCTGAACCGAAAAACCGGCGAAATCAGCAATTGGATCGGTCCGGGCCTCGAGGATGGAGCACAGGACTATATTGAACACTTGAATTCTATCAACCCGCGCATGAGGTATTCACTCCGGCATGCGCCGGGGCACGTCACCTACGAAGGCCTTTTCACCAACGAACAGGCCATGGATCGCAGCGAATTCTATGATGCGATCCAACGCATCACTGGCGTCAGGTATTTTCTCGGCTCCAGGCTTTACGACGAAGGCGACGTATCCGTTTTTCATTCCGTTGAGTTTACACCGAAACACGGGCATCCGGAAAAAGACAAGATAAACACCTTCATGCGCACATCGGCCAATTTGGCAAAAGCATGGAAGCTCGCAAAGACTCAGGCGGCCGGCGAGGCGAATAACAGCGACCAATTCGTATTTCAGCATTTGCCTTGGGCGATTTTCTCAGTCGACAAAAATGGCCATGTCATGCCGCAAAACGGTCCCGGCCGGAATTTCGTCTATGGTGGTGGCCCGATATCGCTTGTCGATGGGCGGCTGATCTCCGGCAGCAACGATCTCAACAGCGTCATCTCCGGTTTTATCAAGCGCGCCATTTCCGGTCAGTCCGGATCGATGCCGTTGCCCGTTGGAGACGGAAACCTGCCGCTTATCATGCAGAGCCTGCCCGTCCCGGATCGCCGGACTGCCTTCTTGTTCATTCGCGATGCGCGGCAGTCGGCAGGATTTTTCTCGAAGGTTCTGCCTGGATTGTTCGGCCTCACAGCCGCCGAGATCCGGATCGTGAATGTCCTGGCCGAGGGCCGGGACCTGCAATCGGTTGCCGACGATCTGCAATTGTCGCGCAACACGGTGCGCAATCACCTGCAGGCCATCTACGGCAAGACCGGAACCAGCAATCGCGTTGAACTGCTGACACAATTGATGGGACTGATCGACAATGCGTGATGGTATTCTGCACGCGAGGGTCATGCCGCACAGTTGAAGAAACCAGTCTGATTGGCACACGCTTGTTTGCCGTCTGCGCGGTTTCCGTCCGACAGAAGTTTCCGATTGATCCCGGTTGGCCTGTCCGCTCACACGGAATCGGCTGAACAAACGAGAATCCATAAATCAAGGACTCCAGCGTTTCGCTGCACCCGTGAAACGATGAGACGCGATTACAGAAAGTCCGGAAGCCGCTTCAGGAAGATTTCGACGTCTTCCTCGGTCGTGAACAGATGGGCGGATGCGCGGACGCGGCCCTGATCGCCCCAAATCAGAATGTTTTCCCGCTCGGCTGCAGCAACTATGACTTCCGGGTTTTCATGGACGAAGGCGGCATTGCCGGCGCGGCGGTCCGCCTCAAGTGGTGTCATGACCTCCAACCCAAGGGCGTTCATGCCGTCGACCATGTGTCCGGTCAACGCGCGCACATGGGCAGCGATCGCATCAACGCCGTAGCTGTCGAGATAGGCGATCGATTCTTGCAGCAGATAAAGACCGAGGTGTCCGACATTCCCGTATTCAGCCCGTTTGGCGTCCGACTTCATCTGGAACTCGGCAGCTGTCGATCCCGGGTCCGCCGACCACCACCCAACACAGGCTGGACGGAAGTCCGGAGACTTTTGCCGGTTCCAGGTGAAAATGCCCTGGTGAGTTCCCAGGAGAAATTTGTAGGTGCTGCCAACGACGAAGTCGCACAGGTCTGCCCGAACGGGTACCGCGCCCAAGGCGTGGCTCGCGTCGATCAGTAACGCGGTATCCGTGCCCGCCAGCGCTTCGGAGATTCGCGCGATATCGATGTGTTGGCCGGTCAGAGCGTTGACCTGACTGACATAGGTGAGGCGCGTTTTTCGATCACACCGGGAAACCAGCTTCTCCTCATCCAGCCGCCAGCCGTCAGGTCCAACCAGGCGCACCTCCACGCCGCGCTGTTTCAGGTTGGCCAAGGCGTATCGGCCTGAGGCGTAATCCAGTTCCGGTACGACCACATTGTCCCCCGGACGCCAATCGATGCTTGAGACGACCCGTTCGATGCCCTCCGACGCATTGCCCAGCAAGGCCACATCGCCGGCCGCTAGGCCGACCAGTCTTGCAACCTGGCTCCGAACATTTTCGGCAAGCGCCCAGTGGGCGTGATAACCGGAAAAACCGTTGGCCTTATCCTCGGCAAATCGCTCGAACGCCTGCCTGTGCACCTTGAGCAGCGGCGGTTCGCCCCCCGTTGCGAGATGAACCCGGCCTTCAAGCCCGATGAAATCGGCCTTCGCGGCGGGAAGGGAAGGGGGGTGGATGCCTGTCAGGGCGGTGGTCATAACGGGCGCCTTCAAGCTGGATATATCTCGAACCGTATTATGCGGCAAACCCTGCCTGGAAGCGAGCTTCTGTGTGTGCGTCCCACGCCTTGGAGATCAGTTCTGCATCGGATTGCAGATCCTCCTGACACCGGTCCCAGAGCGCAGCTTCCTCCGTTGACGCTCGATCATCCCATGACGGCGTTATCGGGATCCCATCGCTTTCCAGCGCCGTCAAATCGAACGTTTCATATTCTTCGATCCATTCTGCAATCAGCGAACACTCAAATTCACGGCCGAACTCCTCGCCGCTTGCGGTTTTGAACAGGACCGTATGGTCAATTGTGATGTCGGACATTGTGTTTCCTAAACAATTTTGCTTTGAAATAAATGTAGCAAAAAAAGTTACAATTACAAGAGGCAAAGATGTGCTTTGACAAATTACCGGATCAATTGAAGCACGCAATGCGTGTATTCATCATATGCTTACGCGCCAGCTTGCGGGCCCCTATCAGGACCAGGGGTTCTCCGGCGCACTGTTGATCGAAAGGACTTTCGCCTTGATGCCGATATTTACGTCTCCGTCGCTCTCGTCCTGGGTAATGACGAGTGGTTCCTGATAGCGCGAGTCCGTTGAATGGGGCCACAATTCGTACCCGCCATTGCGCCGCCGCACGAACTTGGCCGTGGTCTCAACCATTGCACCCTGCGCCCGGGTCCGCTCGACGATGACGAGGTCACCGTCATTGACCGTAATGCCGCTGTCAAGCGAAACACACAATAGAGTTGAGCCGTCTCGGGCAGTCTTGTTGATGGACGGACCGCGCACAATCAAGGCAAACTGGCTTTCCGGCGGAAACCGGCCATCGAGAATGCCGGGGACAGGATCATGCCGTGGTTCGTCCACAACATCGACTTCGAGCCAGATGCCGGCCGCGACCTCGCCAATGACGGGAACGACCCCGACAGAGTCATGATTTGATTCAAACGCATCGCCAGCCATGTGTCCAAGGATCAACGTATTTTCATCGACACCCAGAATCGGTGCGAACAGCCGCGCCTGCTTGGCCGAAAGTTGTCCCTTTTTTTCGATCCGGTTGATTGTCACCCGCGAAACGCCGGCAATCTCGGCCAAGTGTTCCTGGGTCATGCCGGCGGCGATCCGGGCGGCTTTGAAACTGTTCATGGTAAACCTTCAGTGCGGGCTCGTTTTCCCCAAAAAACGAAAAACTCTCATTTTTGGGGTTGATATCCATAAGAATAGTGTTACATTGTTCTCAACATAATGTTAAAAATAATGTTATGTCAAGAATTTCCTTGTTTAAAGGAAAACCATCGGCTTTTTCGGCAGCCGGTGTCTTTGAAACATTCTTCAAGTGTCTTGATGCAAATGGAACAAAACATGAACATTGCGGATGCGCGTGGACCGGAAACGTTGGCAACGGGGGATATGGAACTGGTTGAACGGGACGTGGCCGACCCGCACTTTAATCCGGCTTATTCCAGGAAGAAGAAACCTGAGACCGTGACGGTTCAGGTCAACATCCGGGAATCGTCAATTGCGCAGATGCATGCGCGTGGTCAGATCGACGATGCTCAACAGGTTGCGGCGGATCGGTTTCGCAGCGTGTTCGAAAGAGCCGGCCTGTCGGGTGTTCAGGGGATGGACACGACGCGTGAACGGGTCGACGGCGGACAGCGGCACGCCGGATACACCGACACCCGACTGGACGCTGCCAGGGAACTGTCGCTGTTGGCGCGGGAACTGGGAAAGATCGGATATCCGGTTTGCATTCTGGTCTGCGGCGAGCGCTTGTCCGTGCGTGACACGGCCAGGCGCATGCTTGGCCAGCCGCCGAAAAAACGCGAGCTTGAATATTACGGTCGCTTGCTGCGCGACCATCTCGATCTGCTGTGTTTTCATTGGGGATACAAAAAGAAGGGGCCGTGACCATTTTGCGGTCGGTGCGAGCAAATCCACGGAAAGCACCCGCCTCGTGTTGCAGTTTCAGATTCCGTCTGTTGCGGATCAGCTGCCGCGCTCGATATTCCCGAACAAAAATCCGGAACCGGCTCCGGGTGTGGATCGTATCTGAAACCGGTACCCATGGGCGTCTGCAAGGTCCCGCACCAATGCGAGGCCGAGGCCGTGCCCGGTGGATTGCGCGCCTCGTTCATAGGGTTGCTGCAGCCGCTCCTGGTCCTGCCGGTGAAGGCCCGGTCCGGTGTCCCAGACCTCCAGGCGCATGGTTTCGCCCTCGCGCCGTGCACCGATCAGAATTTTGCCGGTGTCTGTGTGCCTGACCGCATTTGCGACCAGGTTGGTCATCACACGGATCAGGGCTACAGGATCCCCCAGGACTTCGACACGCGATACCACGGTTCTGAGGTCCAGGCCTTTTTCCGCTGCCTCGTCGGCAAACATGAAAGCGACGTTTTCCAGAATGGTCGAAAGGGGAAATGTTTCCCGCTTGGGACTTTCAATGTCGTCGGTAAGGGCTGCGCTTTCCAGTTCAGACCCGGGGTGGGTCTCCTCGAGTTGTCGTTGCAGCAGGCTCTGCAGGAAGTCGATGCCGCGATTTGCGGTTTCCCGCGCCTCCGGATCCTTTTCCGCGGCGCGTTGCACGGCAAGGCGCAGCGACAGCAATGGCTGGCGCATGTCATGGCTGGCCGCCGCCAGTTGTGCCCGCCGGGTTTCCGCCATCTCCCGGGCGCGGCCATGTTCGGTCTCTTCGTGTCGCAATCTTTCGGTCAGCGCGAGTTTGTCCTGAACGGCCTTGAATTCGTTTTCGACCGCACGATCGTGGCCACGCCGCAACCCGATCGTTTGGGCAACGACGGCGCTGGCAAAAAGCAGCCCGTCGACAATTTGCCCGACGCGGATGATCACGTTGGTCTGCGAAATCGAGAGTGAATCGTTGACAATCCAGGCGAGAGATCCCAGGGCACTGTTTGCAAATAGGATAATTGTCCCGGCAAGGAAGAGGAGCGATCCGGATATCCGGTCGCGCACGCCCAGTATCGCGCCCCACAGGACCAGGATCGCGAACGCCAGGACCGTGCCAAGGACCGGCAGGATGAAATAGATCGGTTTGAACAAGTAGAGTGGGGCCAGTGTGATTCCGCAGATAAGCAGAATATTCAGTGCCTTGTTGAATCGGGGATAGTGCTCTACCGCGCCAAGAAAAGACTTCAGCATCAGCACGTAGAACACAATGATTGGCGCACGGATGACAATGCTGAAAGCACCGTTCAATGCCGGCCAGTCCGGCCAGACATATTGAAAAAGCAGGCCACTTGTCTGCGCAGATTGCAAAACGAAAAAAGCGTAGAACCCGGCATAATAGAGCGCGACCTGGGACCGGAGGATGGCAGCGAATGCGAGCACGAAGGCAATCAGCGTCACTGTAAGACCATAATAAAGCCCTTCGGTCGCGGCATTGCGGACCCGGTAGTCGTTGGCGACACCCAGCGGCGAGATCCAGAGATCGAACTGGGTTGTGGTGGGTTGGAAAAACCGGAACCAGAGTTCTGCGCCGGATCCCGCAGGCAGGGTGAAGGGGAGGGACCTGATCAGCCGTTCGCGCGGGTCCCGCTTCGAAAAGTCCTGTCGCTCGGCATCGTGATCAAGGAGCTTGCGCTCTCCCTGGTCGTCATTCAGAAAGACGGTGGCGTTCCACCAGAAGGCCTGGCGCATGTCGAGAACGAAGGTCGCGGCTTGCTGGCCGGAATTGTGGACCTTGAGCACACCCCAGCCCGCGCCGTTCAATGCCCTTGTATCAAGGGGGCGCAATCCGTCGCCAGCGAGCATCGACCTGCGCGCGTCTTTCAGCGTCAGGGTCAGGTCGGGGTCGTCAAGCACCCAAAGGCGGGATAAAAGGTTGCTCTCGACGGATCCGGATTGCACATTCAGTGTTGGCGGGTTTTGTTCGGCCGATGCCGGGGTTGAGAATGCAAACATGGCCGCAATCAGGGGCGCCAGCAGACGTCCGGCCGTTCCAATACGGATCCGTTTCGGCCTGCCGTCGACAGGCTCGAACCAGCGGGGACAGCGCGCTGGTGCGTTGTGTGGTATTGAACGCTTTCTGGAAGACTGCAGCGGACCATCGATGGGTTGAACGGGGGGAATTCGATGCGGACCGTTGTCATTGCCGACGATCATGCGCTTGTGCGTTCGGGACTGAAGGCCGTGTTCCAGAACATAGAATCTGCTGAAATCGTTGCAGAAGCTCAGAATGGCATCGAGGCGATTGCGTTTGCGAAGCGGCATAAGCCCGCCTTGCTGGTGCTCGATGTCGCCATGCCGCTCGCGCAGGGTGTGGAAGTCTATACCGAGGCCAGGCGCTGGACGCCCGAGACCCGCATCGCGGTTCTGACCGGTTTCCGGTCGCCGGGCATGCTGGCCGATTGGATGTCGGCCGGCGTCGACGGGCTTTTTCTCAAGACAACGCCACCGGAAGAAATGGAAAACGGCTTCGGCCTGCTGCTTGAGGGCGGCTCCTACGTTGCCAGGGAAGTTCGGGAGATCTTGCAGGGTCTTGAAACCCAAAGCGACCTGACGCCAAGGGAGCGCGAAATCCTGTCGTTGATCGCCACCGGGTTTTCCAACAACGAGATCGCCGACCGGCTTGGAGTAAGCCCCAAGACGGTCGACAATCATCGCACGAGCCTGATGCGAAAGCTTGAGGTGCATTCGGTCGCCGAACTCGTGGCCCGGGCTCTGCGGGATGGATTGCTGGATCACCTGCGACAGCTCTGATTGTTTCGTGCCTGACGACACCTTTATCTCCGACAATTGACCGGCAGGCCACCATCAAGGTGCAATATAGGGGATCCGCCCCATACCGGCGGCTCTCGCCGGTCACCAGTTTTCAGACAGTTCACGGGATCCGGACAGGGACCCGATGTCCACCCAGTCTGAAACGGAGACCATAATGATCCATTCGAAATTGCGCCTCGCGCTTGCAGCCCTTGCGCTATCGGCGGCGGCCGGTGTGTCGATGCCTGGCCAGGCGGAAGCCGGTTGGCAGAAATGCGCGACCGAACCCAATCCATGCCGTTCGACACAGAACTGGAACCAGGTGGTTCGGTTCGGTCTCAGCGCCACAAAGAACTATCTGGAAAAGGTTGAAAAGGGGCGCAACGGCATTGGCTGCGACCGCGCGAATTTTGGCGGTGACCCGGCACCCTACAAGAGAAAACATTGTTACATCTGGAATTATTCCTGGAAACGATGCGCATCCGAATTGGGCAATTGCGACTTTCCGCAGCGCTCGACCCTGGTCCGGTTTGGAACGACACCGCACAAAAAAGGCAAATACATTCAGAAATCCGTTTCGGGCGCCATTCGCTGCGACCGCCCATCCTTCGGCGGCGATCCGACCGTCGGCAAGACCAAGGCGTGCTGGTATTGGGATGCGCCGCGTTGAACCTGCTTCCATCCTGACCATCGTCCGGCGGTGTCATTCCCAGGTCTCAAGGGTTTGACTCGCCGGCGCACATCTATTCCCGCATTCAATTTGCATACTCCCTTCAAAGGATCCTCAAATGAAACTGTTCCGTACGCTTGCACCCGCCGCATTCCTCGCGCTGATGTCCGGCCTGGCTGTCATGCCGTTTCCAGCTTCAGCTCACTCTGTTGATCGCAATCCGATTGTCGTCGCCCATGCCGGACAATGGTATGCGATCGGCGGCGCCTTTCGCTCCCGTGCCAATGCCCAGCGGCGGGCGCGGCAATTGGGTGAGGATTATTGGGTTCCCATGTACAGCAACCGGTGTCCCAATTTCACCCCCGAGCTCTGGCTCGTTGTAACCGGGCCTTACCATCGCGACCAGGCGGTGGCATTTGCGTCAGGAGCGCCGCATGTCGGGGCTTATGCCAAAAGTTGTTATTGAGTTTGTCGGCGGAATATCGATGATGAGAAGGGGCAGGTCGCCTGAGATCTGCCCTTCGCATCATCGATCGGTGTGACCGAACAAAGTCGCCCGCCGCAAATGGAGCCCGTCAATGCGCATTCTTGTTCTGGGCGGGTATGGTTTGATCGGCCTTGCCGTCATTCGGCGACTGCACCGAATGGGGCATGAAGTGGTCGGGCTTGGCCGGAGCCGGATTACCGGCCAGAAGGCATGTCCGGATGTTTCCTGGATTGAGGCCGATATTTCCAGACACACCGAACCCAGTGCCTGGAGCGCACATCTGACAGATGTCGATGCCGTCATCAACGCTTCCGGCGCCCTTCAGGACGGGGCGAAGGACAATCTGGACCTGGCTCAGAACAAGGCCATGGTCGCCTTGATCGACTGCGCTCAGAAGATGGGGGTCAAACGGTTCATTCAGATCTCCGCCCCGGGAGCCGAACCGGACGCGTCGACCGCCTTCATGCGGACCAAGGCGGCGGCCGATGATCATTTGCGTCGCAGCGATCTGGCCTGGACGATTCTCAAGCCGGGTCTGGTGATTGGCGCTCAGGCCTATGGCGGCACCGCACTCATTCGCATGCTGGCCGGGTTTCCGATCGTCCTCCCGCTTGTGTTCGCCGATTCCCGCGTTCAGACGGTCGCGCTCGACGATGTCGTCGACTGCGTCGTTGCTGCTCTTGACGGGGACATTCCGGCCGGCACCGATCTCGACCTTGTCGAGCCCGAGGCTCACACCCTGCGCCAGGTCGTGGAGAGTTTTCGTCGGTGGTTGGGTTTTCCCGAGGCCGTCGCCGTGGTTGGGGTGCCGCGTTGGCTTGGCACAATCGTGGCCCGCTGTGCGGACTTTCTCGGACGTCTCGGCTGGCGTTCACCTCTGCGTACGACCGCAATGCAGGTGATTTCCGAGGATGTGCTTGGCGACCCGCAACCGCTGCGCACGCATTTGCGCAGAGATCTGTCTGGGCTTGGCGCGACGTTGGCCGCGCTTCCGTCAACATTGCAGGAACGGTGGTTTGCCCGACTGTATCTGGCGATGCCGGTCATGGTCGCGATATTGTCGCTGTTCTGGATCGTTTCGGGGTTGTTCGGTGTCTTGGCGCTTGACGCAGCGGCAGCGGTTTTGCCCGAAACGGTGCCCGCAACGATGGCCTTCATGTTCGTGATCGGAGGGGCCATCGCCGATATTGCGCTTGGCACCGCAATTCTCTACCGACCATGGGCGAAACGGGCCTGTTACGGAATGATTGCGCTGACCCTTTTTTACCTTTTTGCAGGAACGGTTCTCACACCCCTGTTGTGGCTCGACCCGCTCGGGCCGTTCGTGAAAACGGTTCCGGCGGCCGTCCTGGCCTGGGTCACGACGCTGGTGCTGGAGGACAGGTGATGGACATCGAACTGGTCCTGCGCTGGCTGCATGTCATCGGAGCCACCGTGCTGCTCGGCACCGGGGCCGGGATCGCGTTCTTCATGCTGATGGCCCATCGCACCAGGGATGCGGCGATCATCGCCCACACGGCCGCCACCGTGGTTGTCGCCGATTTCCTGTTCACGACCACGGCCATCATCGTCCAACCGATTACCGGCGTTCTGTTGGCCTGGCAGATCGGCTGGGAACTCACGGAAGGCTGGATCCTGCTCTCAATTGGCCTTTATGTGTTCACGGGCCTATTCTGGCTTCCCGTCGTCTGGATACAGATGCGCCTGCGTGATCTGGCGAGAGCCGCCGCGTTGGCGCATGCGCACCTGCCGGCCCAATATGACCGCCTGTTCCGGATCTGGTTTGCCTGCGGTATTCCGGCTTTCCTGGCCGTCCTGACAATTCTCTGGCTCATGCTGGAGCGCCCGGACATCCTGTCTTGACGGGCGCGGCAGGTCAGTCTTGCTCACCGCTGGTTTCGGTCCACACCGCCAGTTCGTAGCCATCCGGATCGGTGAAGTGAAAACGGCGTCCGCCGGGGAACCCGAATTCCGGTTTGACGATGGTGCCGCCGGCGGCTTCGACGCCTGTGCGGATGCTTTCAAGATCTTCGCCGTAAAGAATGACGAGCGGTCCGCCTGGTTTGACGGCGTCGCCAAGCTCAAAGCCGCCTTTCATGCGTCCATCCGAAAACTCGCAATAGGATGGTCCATAATCCGTGAAGGTCCAGCCAAAGGCACGTCCATAAAAGTCCTTGGCGCGGGCAATATCACTGACCACGAATTCGACATAGTCGATGCACTTGTTTCGGTTTGATTGTGCCATGACAGATCCTTGTAAACGAGGGACCCAGTCATGGATGATTTGCGCAGCCAACATCAAGGCTCTTTTGCACGGCCGACAATGTCTGCTGCCAGTCCGCTGTCGCGCGGCTCAGTCCGAAGGTTTAAAGCGGTTTGCGTTTAATATGATACATTTGACCGTCTTCTCCCGGCTTTTGGACTTCGTTGCGATCATCTCATGGTACACATACCACTTCGACAATCGCGCCTAGCCAAAAGCCGGGAGAAGACGGTCAAATGTATCATATTAAACGCAAACCGCTTTAGCCGATCTGTTGACCCGCTTTGGGGAAGGACACCAGGGTTTGACTGGCTTCGTCCCAGAGCTTGAGCTTCAGGCATGCAAAGCTGGTCATCAATGTCAGTCTGCGCACCTGCGCCAGTTCGGGAAAGTCGCGCAGCACCTGGGGCAGGCGGTAGAACGGAATACGGCTGGAAAGATGATGAACGTGATGGATGCCGATATTGGCGGTGAACCAGCACAAAATCCCGGGCAGATCATAATGTGAACTGCCGTACAGCGCTGCATCGTGCAACTGCCATTTCTCGTCGTCGGCCCAAACCGTATCTTCGAACTGGTGCTGCACATAAAACAGCCAGACGCCGATTGAAGCGGCCAGAAGCGTCACCGGGATCTGAATCATCAACACCGGTTCCACGCCAAGCGCATACACCATCAGCCCAACAACGGCGGCGATTGCGATATTGGTTCCCATGGCGCTGATCCAGAAGGTGCTTCCGGCACGGAAATAGCCGAACGGCAGCCTGTTCTCCAGGAAGAAAATGTAAGCCGGGCCGAGGCCGAACATGACCAACGGGTTGCGGTAGAGCCGATAGGCGATGCGGCGCATGGGCGGCAGGGCCTGATATTCGCGCACCGTCAATGTATCGATATCGCCGATCCCCCGCTTTCCCAGATTGCCGCAGGACGCATGATGGATGGCATGGCTGCGCCGCCAAACGTCGTAGGGTGTCAGGGTGATGACGCCGAGCGCTCGTCCGACCCAGTCATTGACCCCGCGCCGGCGAAAGAACGAATAATGGCCACAATCATGCTGTATCGCGAACAACCGGACCAGAAGACCGGCGGCGGGAATACAGATCAGCAGCGTCAGCCAATAGCTGACGGACAGGGCCCACCATGCCGCCACCCATGTGCCGACGAACAGGAAAGCAGTGAGCAAAAGCTCCAGAACGCTGCGGATTTCATTCGGTTCGCGGTACTGCGCAAGTGCCTTCAACCAGTCGCGCGCCGGCATCAGGGCCGTCTCGGAATTCACATGTTGCAAAACGGAGCTCTTCGGAGAGGAGGGCTATCCTATTGCGAACATCGAATAACCGGGACTTTATGCAATAAACGAGTGGACAAATTGATCAAGCACTAAGTCGGACTATCACAGAAACTTTGGTCGAATATGGGCCATTGGTCCAATGGCGCCTACACTTCAGGCGAGATTATTTTTGCATTTTCAAGAAATTAGGTAGTTTTCGCAAGGGTGTTTTCCGGCCAGGCCCGACACAGGCGATTCGGTTGGTGATGGGGTGTCCTTCAGGCGCATGTTGATTGCCTGGAGAACGACCACAGGCTCGCGGTTTGCCCGTCCGACCGCAAGGTGAGGATGGGAACCGGCTGGCCGGCGGGGTCTGTATCTGCCGCAGACCTTGCTTGTCTTTCAATCAGCCGGTGTCCTCACTACATTAATGTGGAAGATTCAAAGAGAATTGGAGCGGAGATGACACTGGAGCGCACATTGGTTCGGTGCGCCGTTGCCCTGATGCTTCTGGTTATGACCGGCTTCGCCTCTGGGTCCCATGCACAAGGCAGCCTGTCCGGTTCCCGAGCAAACACATCCGCGAGCGATCAGCAATTGCGGCGGGCGGAACAATTGCGGCGCCAAAACCGTCAATTGCAGCAAAGGCGCGCGATTGATCGCCAGACCCAAAGAGAGCGCCAGCGCATTCAGCGCCAGAGTACCAATGAGAGACGGGCGTTGCGAACCCAGCAATTCAAGGCAAACAAGTCCAACGATCCGCTGGCCCGCCATCGCAGCGCCGTCCGCCAGCACCAGAATTCCGTTCGCCAACGCCGGCGGGAGCAGCAATTGCGCATCGATCGCCAAAGATTGCTGAACAAGTTACAGCGCCAGAATTGATCAGGAAACCCGTTCCCCTTGCAGAAGGGGGTCCGAACGTCTTTTCAATCGGTCTGCGGGCGCGGTTTTTTGCCTTCCAGCAAGGCACTTTGTCCTCGAACCGCTTTTTGGACGTGCTCGACAAAAAGATTTACTCGGGGCGATTGGTCAAGATCCGCGGCGATCATGATCCAAAGCTCGGTGTCCATCTCGCCAAGCGGTTCACTCAACCTGGTCAGGCCCGGCGAGGTGTCTCCCAGGCAACAGGGCAGGATCACCGCGCCCGCGCCCGCTTCAGCAAGCGCCCGGGCGCTTTGGAATGTGTCGGCGGTCAGACGAATGGATTTCGGCTGGATGTTGTCTTTCATCCATTCATTGATCGGCGCGTTTTTCAATGCACCGCCCGGACCAATCCAGGCCAGGTCCGAAAAGGATGTCCGCCGGAACTCCTCCGCGCGGTCGATAGCGCCGAAGACGCAAAATGCCAGGCCGGCCAGACGTATCGCCTTGACGTTGTCGGGAGGTTTGCGGGTTGCCCGGATTGCGACATCCGCATCCTTGCGATTGAGATTGACGCGATCGGTCGACATGGAGATGTCGACATCAATGGTCGGGTAGATCCGGGCGAACGATTCGAAACAGGGACCAAGAACGGAAATCATGACGGAATCGACCGTCGACACCGATATGGTGCCGCGCATGATCAGGTCCGAGTGGAGGATGTCGTCGTGGATGGTCCTGGCCAGATCCTCCATCCGTCGCACCTGTTCGACGAGGGCGTCGCATTCCAACGTGGTCTCATAGCCTGATTGTTTCTTTCGGAACAGGACGGTGCCGAACGCATGTTCAAAGGCGGTGATCCTGCGCATCACCGTAGTCGCATTCACTCCGAGACTGCGCGCCGCCTTGGCCGTTGAACCGAATTCAGCGACCTTCAAAATAAATTTAAGAGCGTTCCAATCGAGATCGTGCATAGGTGCAGGACCGTATTGCAAAAACGCGGATTGAACAACAAATCCGCAGTGGATACGGTATGCCGCCGCTAAGGGCAGATGGTCTTTGCCGGCAATTTTTTCGTGGGGCAAATTTGAAAACAGCCGTTCAACGGCGAAATAATCGGAAGGATAGGAAATGGGTCTTGAAATATTGAAGAAAGCGATCGCACCGGCATTCGCAGCAGGCTTGCTGTTTGCGACCTCGGGCCTTGCAATTGCAGAATCCTACACGGTGGATCTGTCCCACTCGTTTATCCAGTTTCGGACCAAACACCTGGGAATGTCCTGGTTGCCGGGACAGTTCAACAAATTCGAGGGCAAGTTGACCTACGATCCGGCCAAAGGACCGGAAGCACAGAAAATTTCTATCACGATCGACACCGCCAGCCTGGACACCAACTGGGCCGATCGTGACAAACACCTGAGAAGCGCTGATTTCTTCAACGTCGAAAAGTTTCCGACGGCCACATTTGAAAGCACCGCGTTCAAGGGCGACGAAAACGGTGGAACGCTTACCGGTGACCTGACCTTGCTGGGCGTCACCAAATCCATCTCGTTCGACATCAAGAAAATCGGTGAAGGCGACGATCCGTGGGGCGGCTATCGCGCAGGATTTGAAGGCAGTTACAATCTGAACCGCGAAGATTGGGGCATGGGCTACAATCTTGGTCCAGCTGCCAAAGTCGTGGAACTCACGCTCCTGATCGAAGCGATCAAGGACAAGTAGGGTCGCAGGCATTGCTCAAGAACTCTGAAAGCTCCTATGGAGCCGTCAGCAAGATGGTGCACTGGGTTATAGCCCTGTGCATCATTTTTTTGATCTGGCTCGGATGGTGGATGGTTGACCTGAGCTTCTACAGTTCCTGGTATTATTCGGCTCCGAACCTGCACAAGGCGCTCGGGATCGTGGTGTTCGTGTTGGCAGCCGCGAAATTGGTCTGGCACGCGGTGTCCCCGCCACCACCTTTGCAATCGGAGTTGAGTGCATTGGAAAAGGCCGGAGCGAAAATCGCTCACTTTCTGTTGCTTGCCTCCATGTTCGTGATCCCGGTAACCGGCTACCTGCAGACGACGGTGAAGGGGGAGGGCGTTTCCATGTTCGGCCTGTTTGAATTGCCGGCGCTTTACCGCAGTTCAGAATCGCTCCGGGATCTTGCAATCGACGTGCATTATTATTTTTCCTACATCCTCGTCGCGATAATCGCCGCCCATGCCGGTGCGGCTCTCAAACATCAGTTTATCGACAAGAAACAGACGCTTCGGCGGATCATTTGAAGGAACGACGGGCGCTTCGGCCGGTATTGAAACCCGTGGTCGATCTGAATGTTCCAAGGTCCCGGTTTGTGAACCCAGCACCGATCCGTGTTAGAATACATCCTCGATCCAATGGAGCGTCTGACAATGGCAGGCTTCGAGCAGACCTATCTCGGCAAACTCCGCGCCTCTGTGGGGACTGGATTGCTGTTGGTGCCGGGCGCGCGCATTGTAATCTCCCGGGAAGATGGTCACATCCTCCTCCAATTGCGGTCCGATTTCCGCAAGTGGGGACTGCCGGGTGGCATGGCCGAGCCCGGAGAATCCCTGGAGACAGTCATCAGGCGTGAAGTGCGCGAGGAAACCGGGCTTTCCATTACCGGTGCAACGCCGTTCGGGTTTGCCAGTGACCCGGTCCACGAAACCATCGAATTTCCCAACGGCGACCGGACCCAGTTCTTCGTCATGAATTTTTACACAGCAACCTTTACCGGCACGTTGCGCCGTGACGGCGATGAAACCCTGCGCCTTGGCTGGTTCAGCGCAACAGATCTGCCGGACATGCTCGACAATATGCGGCGTAGCGTTGAACGGTTTGTTGAGTTCCGGCGAACCGGGATCTTTCAGATGTTTTGAGCAGAAACCGGCTTCGACAGAGTTTCATGTCGAACGGTGGGCGGCGATGGCCGCGGCCCGGCGGTCCAGACTTTTTTGCGGCCAGATGTCATCGCGCACATAATATTCCGGATAGACCAGCGCATCGCGCGGCAATTCCAGCCAGGGCTGTTTCGAGGCGGTGTAAATGTGAATGTCGGGCGGAACCTTTGCCGGATCATCCAGCGTTCCGACCTTCACGAAATGAATTGCGTCGTCGGCGCCGGCGTAGTTGCTCCACAATGCGGTGAGGCAGGTCGGGCATCGGGTGACTTTTTGACCTCCGCCGCTTTCAGATGGAATGATCGTGAAGTCCGGCTGCCCGGACAGGATCTCAAGCCGGTCCGCTTCAATCATCGCATTCAGCGCAAATGCCGATCCGGATTCGCGCTGACACCAGGTGCAGTGACAGCAATGGGAATAAATCGGGCGGCTGGTCATACGATAACGAACCGATCCGCAAGTGCATCCGCCATCCAGCATTTTCGGCTCCCGTCTTCATTGATTGTGCGGAGATCCTAAGATCGTCTGTTTCCGATGTCTCAGGTCAAGGACGTGAAACCCGATCTCTGCTGACAGAAATCGACAAGGGACTTGCCGTGGTCACAGGCTCTCGAAATATTCACGGTGCTCCCAATCCGTCACTGCCTGCTCGAAGCGCGCAATTTCCGCCGCTTTTATCGTTCGGTAGTAGGATAGGAAATTTTCCCCCAATACATCCTCGAACAGTGCGGTTTCCTTCATCGCATAAAGGGCTTCCCTCAGGCTCGTGGGCAACATTGGTGCATCGGTTTGATAGGGGGCGTCGGCGGATGGGCCGGGATCCCGCCGATTGCGAATACCGTCGAGGCCGGCAAGAACCTGGGACGCCATGTAGAGATAGGGATTGGCCGAGGGCTCGCCAACCCGGTTTTCGATCCGTGTCGCCGGATCTTCGGCACCGCCCAGGACGCGTGCCATGACGCCACGATTGTCGCGGCCCCAGATCGCACGGTCGGGCGCCAGGGAATTGGCCCGGAACCGTTTGTACCCATTGATCGTCGGAGCGGCGAACACGCTGGAGCTCCTGGCATGGTGCAGAAGCCCGCCGAGATAGAACCGGCCGGTCTCGGATAGGAGTTCCTCGGTTTGTGTAGGGATAAAGGTATTGGCGCCGGTCTTTGCATCGGAAAGGGATTGGTGCAGGTGCCACCCCGATGCCATGGCATTGTCGAAATGCGGGCGGCACATGAAGCTGGCGAGATAACCGTGGCGTCGGCAGATCTGTTTGATGGCGCTGCGAAACAGCACCATCAGGTCGGCTGACCGATGGCCTTCCTGCGCCTGAAAGGTGAATTCGCACTGGCTCGGACCGAACTCGATTTCGACCGATCGCAGCGGCAGACCCAGCGCCGTCAAGTCCCGGCGAAGCACTTCCAGGATCGGTTCCATCTGATCGAACCGGTGCTCCGTCAGGTATTGATATCCCTGCGACAGGAGCCGCACGTCCGGCGGCGGCCCCGGCTGTCCGCCGTCGGACAGCGACAGGTTTTCACCTGTAAGTTCAAACAGATGAACTTCAACTTCCAACCCGATTTTTACCGAATATCCATCGTCCGACGCGCGCGCCAGCGCCTGATGCAGGATATCCCGCGTGCCGAAGGGTGTCTTGCGTCCGTCGGGATAGACAATGTCGCATAGGATCCAACCGGTCTTGTGTGCAAAGGGCAGCACGGTGAACGTCGTCGGGTCGGCGACCATCATGATATCGGCCGCACCCTGCAATTCCGTCAGGCCCAGGCCACCGCCCTCGGTGAACACGGGAAATACCGTCCGGTGGGATGTGTCTTTCAGCAATAGCGTGGAGGTAATCGAAACACCGCTTTTCAGAGCCTTCACGGCCTCGTCGGCCATGAGTGTCTTGCCACGCAGGATCCCGTGCTGATCCGGAAACGAAAACCGCACGGTCTCCAGGTCTTCGGTTTCAATGCGTCGGGCAATGTCCGCGGCCTGGCTATGCTGTTCGTTCGACCACAATCCATGCCGGTCGACAAAACTCGCGTGGTCCTTCGCCGCCATATTAGAGCGATGCCTGCCAAGAGCAGCGGGAGCGACGCGCGGCGTCGCGTTCCGGCCAGTCGGTCTGCCAGCCTTCGTTCGCAGTCACCAGATCAATTGACACCGGTCCCTTCATCTGTTCCGCCCCTTTCAGTCCGACATTAAACGGTTCGTCGTTGCGGTCCAGCTTGGAAATTGCCGACCGCAGCATGCGACGATATCTGCCGATACCAATATCCGAACGACCGAGATGTTCTTTTGTTCTGTCCTGTATCGACCCCATGGATTCCACGGCCCATTGATCGTGTACGTTGATGTCCAGGCCCATGCCGGTATAGGTCTCCGTCTCCTGTTCCCTTGGATCGTAGCCGTAATTGTTGCGACGGTTTTTCAGCGGCGCATAGTCCGGCAGCGTATGTTCTTTCAAGCGCTGCTCACGCATGGTCACCTTGTCGACGGGATTCCCGAAACTGGTGAACAGGGAATACCAGTAACAGTGTCGATCATCGATCGGAACATGCCATTGGGTAATCGTCATCTCGTTCGACATCGGAATATGAATCGCGCAGGGAAAGATCTGATTGGTAACGCGAACATGCATATTGCCGTTTTGCAGATCACGCAGTGCGATCAGGCGCAGTCCGTAGTCTGTTTCTTCTACATGGATATCAGGGCGTGGAAACTCCCTGAGCACCCGGGTCATCGGCATATCTGACCCGTCAGACGTGTCGCGAAACTGCTTGCCGTAGCTGTCTTTCGGGTCTTCGTCCTGCAGAAACCGGTGCAGGAACGAGGCATGAGCCGGGTCGATCCCCACTTCCAGAGCCTGCAGCCAATTGCATTCCCACAGGCCCTTGAAGGCAAAGACATGGCTGTCGGGCGCACGGAAACAATCAAAATCAGGAAATGGCGGCGGGTCGCCCGGGCCCATATAGGTCCAGAAAACACCATTGCGTTCAATCACCGGATAGCCGGCCGTCTTGATCTGGGTGTGCATTTGCGACCCTTCGGGCTCGGCCGGCTGTTCGACACATTGGCCGGTCACGTCGAAATGCCAGCCGTGGAACGGGCAGCGCAGGCCATTGTTCTCCAGCCGCCCGTAGCACAGGTCCGCGCCGCGATGTGGACAGTGCCGATCAATCAGACCGACCTGTCCTGACTGGTCGCGAAACAGAACCAGACGTTCCCCCATCAAGGTCACCGGCACGACAGGGCGTGCGCCGACCAGTTCATCGCTGAGCGCTGCCGGCATCCAATATCTGCGCAGCACTCGTCCAGCGGGTTTGTCCGCCCCTGTCAGGGTGATCTCGTCGTTTTTTTCCTGGTTCATCATGGCAGAATGACTCTCTTTTTGTTCGTATTGCGAACGTTTGTTCATTTTAGAAAAATTCATGAATGCCTGCAACCGATGAACCTGTTTTCCTGCGCCCTTGTGAATAGTCGCGCCATGGAAATTTTGTTGTCCAGAACCCGATATGCACCGTCTGATGCTTCCGCGAAATGCTCTGTTGTGTAGCTAAAGTTGTCAGTGTTTTGAAAAATATAAGAAAAACAGGAAAGCTAAAAACGGTGGCCAATTCATTTTTTTCACGACCAAAGCCGCGCCGGGTGGTCATAGCTGATTTTGAATTTCCTCGAGGACGGGCTGTAAAGGTTCTGAAAGAGTGGTAATTGTGATATGCACCAGTCGGAATTGATGGTGCGGATGCGGTGTTTCGGATGCAAACTTGGACTAGATTCTACCGCCTGTTCGATATGCGAACGGTATGTGGCTGATGCCTCAATCACTATAGAGTGCGACGAACATGAGCAGTGAAACCAAAGGCGGTACCGAGCATGTCGAGGCTCTTGCACGTGGTCTGAACGTGCTGCAGGCCTTCGATCAGACGCACCGATCGCTTAGCCTCACACAGGTCGCCGAGCGTGTAGCGCTCCCGCGTGCGACAGCACGGCGACTCCTCCACACACTGGAAACCCTTGGGTTTGTCGGTCGCGACGAAAAGCGTTTTTGGCTGACACCGGATGTTCTCAGGCTTGCAAATGCCTATCTGACGTCGAACGGGCTCACACACGTGCTCCAGACCGTATGTGAAGACGTTACAAGAGCCCTTGGCCAGTCCTGTTCGGCAGCTGTGCTCAAGGATGATGATGCGGTTTTCATTGCGCGTGCCAAACCTGCGAGCCTCCTTTCCGTCGGCCTGGAAGTCGGCTATCGCCTGCCGGTCTATTGCACCTCGGTTGGCCGAATATTGATTTCGGAGCTCGGCGAAGAAGCGCTTGAAGCAAAGCTGCTGGAGCTTAAGCCTCGGGCCCTTACCGAACAGACGCTGACGGACAAGGCCCTGATCCGCGCGGCAATTCTCACGGCGCGGCACCAGGGATATTGTATTGTTGATCAGGAGGCAGAGACCGGATTCCGCTCCATTGCGGTTCCGGCACGGTCGCCGGGCGGCGCGATCGTGGCGGCCATAAATATCGGCGCCCACGCGGAATCGGTCAGCGTTGGACGCATGATCGATGAATTCCTTCCTGTTTTGCTGGGTGCCGCCGACAGGGCCGGATCCATGATCGTCTGAACCTCCCTAATCGTTAGGACAATGCCGGTAACACCGGACCCAAAGGATGTGGGCGTCAGCACCTTTACGCGCAGTGTCAGAAAAGGGATTTCATGAGCAGAAGCACCGATCCGGCTGAAGCGATGGAAAGCATCAGGATGCGCCCCATGGCCTTGGTCATGTAGGTGCGTGCCCATCTGGCGATGGCGAACCCGATGATCAATCCCGGCAGCAGCAAGAGTCCGTCCACCGCCAGTGCAAAACTGAACGCTCCGCCATAGGTCAGGGCAATCAGCGAAGTGATGTAGGAAAAGGTGAAGACAAGGGCCATTGTCGGGCGGGTTTTTTCGATATCTTCGTTCTGGTAAAGCACGACCAGCGGCGCTCCCGGGATGCCCGAGGTCGACCCCATCGTTCCGACCGCAATTCCGCAGAGTGTCAGATTTCGAAAGGTCAGCGGCTGCGGATTGGCCAGAAGCGTTATGAGTACGGCAAGGAGGATCAGACATGCGAAGAGAACGCCCAGCGTCGCACGGGGAATGCGTGACAAGATAGCGACGCCGATCAATGTGCCGATCAGTATAGCCGGACACAATGCGAGGATTTCCCGCCGAACGACATGCGATCTCCCGTCACCCAACATGAAAAGGGACAGGAACAGGTTCACAAACAGCATGGGGCCCGGCACGAACTCGATGCTGATGAGCGCAAGCAAAGGGGCCGCAATCATTGCAAATCCCATTCCGGTCGAGGTTTGGACGATTGACGCAATCAACACGGCGCCATTCGCGAGAACGAACGACAAAAAGGCGTGGTGCAATTCCATTGTGAGACCATGAGCGGAGAGCGGGGAGACGCCGCACAACAGCGCCGAAGCACAAGGCCAGTGGTAGTCGTCCTGGTAAATTTCAACAAACCAGATTAGTTGACGTCATGGAGTAGAAAATCTAAGTCATCAACGTGACTGGATGTGGAGCCTCCCCGGGAGGAGTGGATGAGCCATAGATTGCCATCGCTCAATGGACTGCGCG
>Ga0207422_1001013_pt1 | contig 67615 bp, 62 predicted proteins | sample MarCyaLeptolynsp_FD_187757 | JGI IMG/M metagenome (GOLD analysis project Ga0207422, IMG submission 187757) | Marine cyanobacterial communities from Panama - species 1 Leptolyngbya sp. (SPAdes) | ecosystem: Environmental > Aquatic > Marine > Unclassified | place: Panama: Panama City | collected...
GACTACATCAATCTTATTAAGAAAAATGGCGTGCTCAATGATCTCAAGAATTAGTTACTTATTGATCACCCTTTTAGTCGCTAACCTGGGTGTTGCTCAAACCAAATCAGCAGATATCAGTTTTGTTATAAGAAATGCCGGTATTGGAGTTGATGGCTTCTTCGAAGAAAACACCCTGACCTATGCGTTCAACCCAGAAGACTTAGGGGCGTCATATTTCAAACTTAGCATACCAACCACTACGATTAATACAGGGATCAAAGGCCGGGACAAGCACCTGAGAAAGGCCAAGTACTTCGATGTTGAAAACTATCCTCAGCTCACTTTCGAGTCGACAAAAATCATTCAAACTGACATTGGTTATGCGCTAACGGGAGAGTTGACGATAAAAAAAACAACACGTTCTTTAGAAATTCCATTTAGCATAGAGGAGATTGAAGGACAGAAGTACCTTAGTGGTTACGTGGAGCTTGATAGGCGGGATTACGGAGTCGGTAAAAACCACTTAATACTGGGCGACCTCGTTAGAATTAGTATCAAAGTGGATTACAAGGAAAACTGAAACTCTTTGTAAGCATTCCATCTTGAACCATCATACTTTAGCAACCAGAAAGAATTTACCTCAAATGATTGGTTAAAAGCTCGGCTCTTGAAATCTTCCCAAGCTTGATTGAACTTATCTCTTTTAAGATCTCTAAAGGCCACAGTCATATGTGGATTGAACCCTCGGTTATGTGTAGCGTTGAAGAGGTTCATATGTCGTTTGGTAAAGCCCGCCAGTTGCTTCTGGAAATCGATTAGTTCTTGACTCTCCTGGTTACGGATGAAGATAGTCTTAGGAGGAAAAGCTCCAAAGCCATCAAGGATCAGTTGAAAGTTTTGAATATTAGTTGTTTGAACAAGTAAATTAATTAACTGACTTTCTTTTTTCTCTTTCCAAAGAAAGGGCATGTGCAAGGTGATATGGGCAGGAGACCTTAAAGCACCTTTACTATTATAAGCATCTCGAAAGTATTCTTTGATTTTATGAACATCTGATTGAAGAGGTTCGGGGGGAATTAAAGCAAGGAAATATCGCGATTCGTTGGCTTTCACAGCCGAATCTAATCATTATTTAACGGAAGCTCTAGTAGATAAGTCCTGCATAAAAGCCAGCCAATTTTGTCAGATCTTCTGTCCGCTTGAACTTTAGCTTATTAGATTTAATAAACTTTCTCACCTCTTCGGAATGATCTCCAAAAACCGACAAGGACCGTTTATTGAAAGATGTGACTGGAATGATATTCGTATTCTTCTCGAGATAATAGCGCGTCTCAATGCTCAAACTGTTAGTACTCTCTAGTCCTTCACCATTATCTGAGTATACTTTTTTGGATACAACATTATTGTAAGCCAAAACGCCAACCCTTCCAATTTTAAGTACTTCAAAAAAACCTTTTGGCATATTTTCCATCCCCGAATAGTCCTTTGTATTGGCAAAAAGACGCCTTTTCCCGGATTTGTTGACAAACTCAAACTGTGCAATCGCATCGCCAGAAACTACCTCCACTTTTTGATCGACCATAAACTCAAAGGTGTTTGCCTGAAAATTGTAGCGCATAGACTTGCCCACTAACTGCACTCCTGAAACATCCGTGAAAAGCATATCGACAAATTCATTTGTCAAATAGGGCCCCAGGAAATCCTCTCTAGTATTCTGTGTAGCGCTTCTTCTAGTATTTTTCTTTAGGACTGTCAGTCCAGGAGCTTCTATCTCTTCATGGTTGCATGATTCTAGAGATTCTTCATTGATAGATTGCCCTACAAGCGCAAGGCTGCTTAAGGTGAAAACTGCGGTCAAGAGTATTTTAATCTGGCAATTCATTGTAACTCGGTCTACTAATTGGTCAATTTAACTGATTCTTGATCAATCAGTTCTCACAGTTTAATCACAATTCGCGACTCCGGTCAGCTAAGCGTCCTTTTACATTTAGCCCAATTGACCTAAACAAATATGATTATTCATTAAAGCTTTTAGATGATCATATCGATATTAGGCCAATACAAAGACCACAGAAATGAATAAACACACTCATACTATTCTAGTCGTAATCCTGATAACAGTACTTGCAGCCTGCCAGGGTGATCATCAGGCGTCAAAAACTATCGTAGCAGAAAACTATGAGCTGGCTATTGTTGATTCCATTCAAGTCGACATACTCACTTCAGGTTTGTCTTTGGTAGATGTCAATGACGATAACGGAAACCTATTGGCTATTCAATCCAATCCCCCTCTCGCTTATATAATAAACACAGAAGGAAAAATCCTTCATACGATGGATCGTCCTGGTCAGGACCCTCAGGCAGTTGGTAAGTATATACTATCGGGTGAATTCTATGAAGATGGAATCGCCTTAATGGGACAAATGAGGTTGAAAACCTACGATAGCGAATTTAATCTCAGAAAATCTCTGAAACCGAAATATGATCAATCTGGAATGATCTATATGGGTTTCAATCACCTTTTTGAATTCAATGGTCCTCAACATAAACAACTAGTTGCTTTTTTTGGTGGTGCACAGACCAGTCATCATAGCACTGAAGCTGAATATTACGATGAGTTCAACTTAGTGGATGTGGTTGACCCATACCTGGAGGGAGAATCAATGGGACTAGAAGGCAGCGCAGATAAAGCTGTTTTTGAACCATTTGGAGGATTCACAGAGGACAGCCGGTATAAAAAAGGGAAGGCATTCTACTTTCTCAGGCCACTTTTCGATGTAAAGAATGATCAACTCATCTATACTATTGGCAATGACACTTCTCTCTTCAAACGCTCATTGGCCAGTGGCGAGATCACTGAAAGCTATTCCATTCCATTCGACAAATTTATCCTCTTTGATGGCTACACCATGGGGCCAGGAGGTATCAAAGAACAAGGCAAACCTGGCGATCGATCTGGTAGGATCGAAAAGGTCTATCATGCGGATGGTTTTGATATTATTGTTTATAATTCTGGAATGAAAATGTCCGAAGTGAACCTGCTGGACAAAACGGCACCTGACTTCCGAGATCAACTAAGAAGAGTAGACTATACCAAGCACCTGATCATTCAAAATGGAAAGAGAGTTAACAAAGAACTTCGTCTACCAGAAAAAGTCTATTACTTTGATATGTCGGACAATCAAGGAAACCTCTGGGCGCATAAAGATATCAGTGATCTGGAGGAAGAACCTGAATTTGTCACTTTCTATAAACTAAGAGTTGTCCCTTCAAAGGACTAATCCACAGCGTCAAGCATTTAATTTCCTAGAGACTTATGGCTTTTTGGCATGTCTTTTGAAAATGAAGCCGCAGACCAACATACAATTATGAAATTTTTTAAGTACTGCCTACTTTTTTCATTGCTACTGCTTTTCTCCTGTGATAAAGAAGGTGACCAAGAACCAGCAGACCCCTTTTCTTTTACTGAAGCTCAGATACTGCAAGTACACAATGGAGACCAAAAAGAATGGAGGCTTAGCGAGTTTTACGAGTCCTATTCTGACCAAGTTAAAAGTGATCAAGAGTCATGCGTTACTGATGATATCTATACTTTTTTTGCAAATGATAGAGTGGCTACAGTGGCTTATGGAGCACAATCATGCTATTGGGATATGCCCACTGCTCAATTTGGTGGAGCCACATATACTTACTACCCTGAGTCGGGAAACATGTTTCTAGACTTCTCCATAGCGGAGCAACATGACGCTTTCACTAGTGCCGAAATCTGGATTATGAAACTCATTGAATTGACTCCTAATCGCATGGTTTTTGCAAATGGCTCTGATGATAAGCCAGCCAGAGCTATTGTGTTCGAGACGAACTAAGCTCAAGAATTGCCTGCATAATATCATGTTGTTTTGGGAGGTGAATTCCTGTAAATTCCGCCTTCTAAAAACTCACTCATGATGAAAAAACTCTTAACGGCATCACTCATTTTTCTTCTTGTTACCTCAGTATCATTTGGACAGCAACTAAAAAGTCCGGATGAATTCTTAGGCTATGAACTAGGCACCAGGTTTACACCTCATTATAAAGTGGTAGACTACTATCAGTATGTTGCGGGTGAAATGAGCAATGTTAAGACACACCAGTATGGACAAACCAACGAATTAAGACCGCTCATCGCAAATCTGGTCTCTTCACAAGAAAATATTGACAACTGGGATCAAATTCGTACCGATAATCTCAAACGTATTGGCATGATAGAAGGAGATCCTGTCGGAAGTAAAATAGGTATTGTTTGGTTGAGTTATAATGTACATGGCAACGAAGCTAATTCTACCGAAACGGCCATGAAGACTCTTTATGAATTGGTCAGGCCTGGGAATACCGAGTCTAAGGAATGGTTAAAAAATACGGTGGTCATACTCGATCCTTGTGTCAACCCTGACGGAAGGGATCGATATTCTAACTGGATCAACCAAGTGGCTGGCACTACACCCAACCCCAGTCGCGATGCTGTTGAACACCGAGAGCCATGGCCTGGAGGAAGAGCTAACCACTACCTTTTTGACCTGAATAGGGACTGGGCCTGGCAAAAACAAGTAGAGTCTCAACAACGCATGAAACTCTACAATATGGTTATGCCTCATATCCATGTGGACTTCCATGAGCAGGGTAGCAACAGCCCATATTACTTTGCTCCAGCCGCTGAACCTGTTCACGAGCAAGTAACGCAGTGGCAAAGAGACTTTCAGGAAATGATTGGAAGAAACCACGCGAAGTATTTCGATCAAAATGGCTGGTTATTCTTTACCAAAGAGAGTTTTGACATACTCTACCCGAGTTATGGCGATTCTTACCCAATGTACAATGGTGCCATCGGGATGACCTATGAGCAGGCAAGCAGTGACCTGGCCATTCTTACTGATGAGGGTGACACCCTAAAATTGAAAGATGCCATTGCGCATCATTATACTACCGGAATGTCCACCATAGAAGTAGCATCGGTCAATTCAGAAAAAATGGTGGATGAGTTCACAGCCTATTTTAATACAGCCGTGAACAGTCCAAAAGCGAAATACAAGACCTATGTGATTCGTGGGACCAATCACCCAGACAAGCTGGCTCAACTAAAGGACTTTCTGGATAGGCATCAAATTCAATACGGAACGGGAAGTACAAGAAAAGCCGTTTCAGCATTCGATTATAGGTCTGGCGAAACCAAAAACATGACCATTCAGAATGGTGATATCGTCATTTCGGCTTTTCAGCCAAAGGCTGTTTTGGTACAAGCTTTCTTTGAACCCAATACATACACGAGTACTAACAATACTTACGACATCACCGCCTGGGCTACCCCCTATATGTTAGGCCTAAATGCTTTTGCCACTGAGGTAAAAGTTGATGTTAGTGCTGCTGAAATATCTATTCAAGGGCCTGAAATGATCCTTAACAATTCTACTCCTCCAGCATATCTTGCTAAGTGGGAAACACTAGAAGATGCCAAGTTCTTAGCTGAATTGCTCAAGCATAATATTAAACTACGTTATGCTGTTGAGAGCTTTAATGTAGCCGGTAGAGAATTTAAGCCTGGAACTTTGATCATTACCCGTAAAGGAAATCAACGTATGAAAGATCGTTTCGATGAAATCGTCAAGCGCACGGCAGTCAAGTTTAATCGTAGCCTTTATACCACACCGACTACTTTCGTAGATGCTGGAAAAGACTTTGGATCTAACAATGTGCCTTTCATTCAAAAACCAAAAATACTAGTTCTTCGAGGTGATGGTGTTTCTTCTTTAGGCTTTGGTGAATTCTGGTATTTCATGGAGCAGGAGCTAGACTACCCCATCACTATGGTGAATAGTGATGCCTTCAGGTCGATTGACCTTGACAACTATAACGTGATCGTAATGCCTTCCGGGTCTTATGGTAGAGTGCTGAATGAGAGTGGAATGAATAGCTTAAAATCTTGGGTACGCAATGGAGGAAAGGTTATTGCCATAGATCGTGCTATCAATAGTTTTGCAGGTAAAGATGGCTTCCAGTTAAAAAGAAATTCGGAGGACAGTAAACCTGCTAAAAAGACCCCTGAGGAAAAAGAAAAAGACGCCCTGACTTCTTATGCCGATCGCGGAACCAAATTTGACGATTTCAGGTTGCCTGGTGCCATCTTCAAGCTTAAGGTTGATAATACTCACCCCATGGGCTTTGGATACCCTGATCATTACTTCACTATCAAGACCAATGGCTCAAGACTAGCCTACCTGCCAAATGGTTGGAACGTGGGCATTATTGAAAGTGAGGCTTCACATGTGGCGGGAGTAGCTGGTAAAAAGGCTAAGGAACAATTGGCCAAATCCATGGTCTACGGAGTAGAAAATATGGGTAGAGGTGCTATGGTCTATATGGCAGATAACCCTCTTTTCAGGGCTTTCTGGGAAAACGGAAAGATGTTCGTTGCCAATGCCTTGTTTATGGTGGGGCAGTAGTATACAAGAAAAAGGGAGCTTTGATTTAAGGTTCCCTTTTTCTTGCTGCTATTGCTCTATGGTGTTATTTGAGTACCTCTAAAACTATACCTTCTCCAATTTTCGCTCCTAGTTCTCTGACTTCAAAGACTTTCCCAACCCTCAATTCTACCTTAGAATTTAATTTGATTCTTACCCTTCCTGTCTCACCCGGCCTAAAGATTTTTGAGCCTTTTGGAAGGTTTATTCTACCTGCAACCTTGTAATCATCAAATACAATTTGTGTTAAGAAACTGGTGTAGAAAGGCGTTTTTCTACTATTACCCTCTTTGGACATTAGCTTAAGTCTCGCCCTAAATACATTGGACACAATTACAGTATCTGCCTCAACCATCGCCTCGGTACCGGCAGGCGTAACAGCTTCAATCAGGAATGAAGGGTTTTCTTCAAGGTTATTATTCAAGGTATTGGCCCAAAAAGAAAGGATAGTAGTTAAAATGAGCTTAGTTTTCATAGCGCTAGAAAGTCATTGGTTATGCGCATGCGCTGCTACTGAAAGTAACTCTGAATGATGTCTATGCCTTGGTGAGGGGGCTAACGAAGCGTAGATCGTTATTGAAAATTAGGCTTTATTAGATAGAGAACCTAACAATAACTAGGTCAAAACTTCTGCAATTCTTGTTTGAAAAGCACCAAAGCCCTAGTTACGCCTTGGTAAAACCGTGAAAGATCATTCGTGATCGACTCTTGATTTGTGATTTCAACATAAAGTCGCTTTCGCTCATTGATGAGCTGCTCATCGCCCAAATAATTTATGCTCGGATTGATTTTATGAAGGACCTTCTTAATGGTATGAAAATCTTCACTGGCTGCTGCATGCATTAGTTTATTCAATTCCAGTGGTAAGGTTTCAATAATTGTAGACATTATCTCTTTCATCAAGACCTTATCTCCTTGAGTAGAGGCATCGAGGTTATCAAGTTTTATTCCTTGTTGAGGTTGTTCAGCACTTAATAAGTTCAATAAGTCCTCTATATTTATTGGCTTCCTTAGATAATCAACTCCGTCAACTGAATGGAGCTGTTCAAGCGACTGTTCTTCTTCACCTGACAAGAAAATGACTTTGGTAAATTGGTTAATCCCTGCACTCTCTTTCAAAAGTCGAACAGCGGAAATCATATCGCCATCTGGCAGGTTAATATCTGAGACAATAAAGTCAAAACGTGTCTTTTGGACTTCATTACGAAAGCTCTCAACAGTCTCTGAGAAGCTTGCCCTTATACCTGTTTGAGACACAATTCCTTTTAACAATACCAAGCCCGTTTGATCATCTTCAACAATAAGTGCTTTTAAATGGCCTAGATTAGTAAGTGCAGGACCCTCTTGTTCACTCTGAATCAATTTCGATTGCCCAAGCTCCAACTCAAAGCTCATTGAAGTACCCTTTCCCTTTTCACTGCTAATCTGGAGCTCGCCTCCCATAAGCTGAATAAGTTGCTGAGCGATGCCTAGACCCAGACCCGTCCCACCAAACTTCTGGTGGTCTTGTCCTTCCAATTGAGCGTAGGGTTCCAGTATGCTCTTTATCTCTTCTTTGGACATTCCCTTGCCTGTATCCTTAATAATGAATCTCAGTATATGTCCCGTTCTAGATGCTTCTGCTTCTACAGATAAATTTACGCTCCCCTGTTCTGTGAACTTAAGGGCATTGCCCAATAGGTTATAAAGCACTTGCAAAAGTCTCACTTCATCTCCTTCTACCCATGACGGAAGAGAGTCATCCAACTTGGTTTCCAAGGTGATCCCTTTATTAGAAGCGCTGACTGAAAAGCCTTTCAACATACGGTCTAAGCTCTGGCGGATGTCGAATGCCTTCATAGTCAGTTTAAACTTTCCTGCTTCTATTTTCGACAAGTCCAGCACATCATTGATGATGGCATTCAGGTGGTTTGATGTGGTCTTGAGTGCCATGAGGTACTGATGACCTTCATTGCCTCCTGCAGATTTCAAAAGGTCGATTAATCCAGAAATACTATTCAATGGGGTTCGCATCTCATGGCTCACCTCTGCAAAAAACTGTTCTTTGAACTTCTGAATGCGATGTAATTCATCATTCTTATAGTTCAACAGCGTCTTCTCCGCCTCAAGATACTTACGCTGGATTTCCAGAAACTCTTCGTTAATGGCTGACTCATTACGTTCTTGCTGAACCAGTGCGATTTGGGCCTTATCCTTGCTCCTGTCTTGTATAACCCACTGTATACGGATGTTGTCGGCCTTTATAAACTCCATTGCAAAGAGCCCCTCAGTTCCTTCATTCCACTCCACTGCATCAAAAGTAAGTTGCTCGCCAACAGGCAAGCCTGGGAAGACTTCTTCAATACTTTTAAGAAAATCGAACTGGTCAAAAACCGAGCGTTTGGGTTCCACGCTAACCAGCGTATTGCAAGTGTCAATAATTTCACCGTTAGTATGGAAAATGACCACCTGAGAGAGGGGAGCAAACAGCTGTAACTTGATTCGGTCAATGTTTGAAATGTGATCGTACATTAGACCATTTTTTGAGCGAGTTGCTTAAATGCCTCTTCAACATGAAGTCCTGTTTTAGCACTTGTTTCAAAAACTCCCTGAAAAGGTAAGCCAGACAGAATAGCGGCCCGATCTTCATCATTCACCAGGTCCATCTTATTGGCCAAAACCTGTACGGGAATATCTGGTATAATGCCATTTAAAGATTCAAGCTCTTCCTGCAAATTTTCAAAGGTAGAAGGCCTGCTAACATCAAAAACATATAGTGCTCCATGCGCACCTAGCTTATAACTTGTAGGTATCTTTTGCTGCCTATCCTCACCAGCGATATCCCAAATGATCATGGTCACTTCCAGGCCGCCCAGCTTGACCATTTTTTTGTCAATTTTAACCCCAATAGTGGTAATATACTGATCTGAAAATTTCTGATGCACAAAGCGCTGGACTAGGGAAGATTTGCCAACACCAAAATGTCCAATGAGTATTACTTTCTTACTCACTGACATCGTCAAAAGTGTTAAAGTGCTCTTCTAGTCCCGAAGAGATCAGGTCTTGCGATGCTTCAGCTTCATCACCCTCCTTGGCTTTACTAAGTACCTTTTCTGCAAAAGTCAAAAGCTGATCATCCAGCTTATCTTTGAAAGTGGAACTCATTCCCCCTGAGCAAACGACAGAAATAAAGAATGACTTAAAGTTTTTAATGATGACTTTGTAGCTCTCATAGTCAATGCTCTCTAACTCTTGCGCATCGGCTGAAAAAGCGTCTTCTACAAAGGCTTTGATGGCGGTAAGCATACCGGCAACCATATCTCCATCCAGCGACCCTTTTTTAGAGTAGCTGCCGATCAGTAAGCCAGAATTTCTCTCGATCACAAATATCTCCTCAATCTTAGGTGCTATCAGGTTGGATAAAACCATGTCTTTTTGAGGAGTGCCAGAAACCCAGGCTTTGATACGAAGTTTCCAGCCCTCCCATGAAAAAGCCAGTTCCATCTGGGCATCTACTTTTTCGGAAAGCTTTTCGATTTCGGAAGTGATATACTTCTTGATCATTCTACCAATGATGGGGTAGAGTACCTCCACCACTTCATCTTGAGATTCTTTGATCTGTCTTTTGATTGACTCCGTGATCTGAGGACCGAAAAGGCCAGAAAAGTTCTTTTTAAGAGCTCCTTCCTTATCGGTGAGAATTGGGTTTATGCGCTCTTCGAGCTGTTCTTTCTCGTTGAGTTGCCGATCTAATTCTTCCAGTTTTTGAGCAAGCTCGTTTCTGTCCTCCCGGTCTTGTTCCAAGAGGATTTCCTTTAGCTTCTCAAAACCAACGGCTTTGCTCATACGAAAGGTCTATTCTGCGATTTGTTTGCCCATTTCCTGAAGCATAGTACCCAAGAGCTTTCGGTTGACTTTTTTCTCGTCTAAATCTGCCACAGAATCGTCCATATCAGCTCTTAGCTGAGTGACTTTCTTGTTCATGTCGCTCCGCAAGTCTGAAATCTCATTGGTTAATGATTCCTTTGTCTGATTTATCAGTTTGTTGAGTGCATCGCGGGTATCGTTGATTTCATTCTCAACGTCAGTACGTGTCTTCTTAATGAGCGCTTTGATTTCATTAAACTCAGAATCATACTGCTGCATGTTATCTCCAAAAATCAGCTGTTTTACAGCTTCAATTTTTGGGTCTACACCTGCTACGGCTTCTTCAGGTGCTTTCTCGTCTTTCTTCTTTGCCATAATCTATTTTAATAATGCTTTTAAAGTCTCTTTGTCTACCTGACCAGAAGGGTATAATCCATTTTCTGTCTGAAACACCCTCAGTCTATATCTGGTAATTGTATTGAAAATGCCATCAACAGGAATACTATCTCCCTGAGCATTGAGCATGCGCTGCAGTTCCATAGTCTCCTGCCCATTAGAGCCAATCGCCAGGCCTAATAAGTGTTCTTTATTCATAAACTCGATGTCTTCAGGTGTTATTCCTTTCTCGAGCATCTTGATTTCGTCATTGTTATAGCCTTGTTTTTTCAAGCTACCTGACCGTTCAAGCCTATTTTCAAGCATCCTGGCACTGGCTATGAGTAAATTATAGTATTCTGTTGCCTGGGATGACTCAAAATTATCTTTCTCCATAAGCCTGACATCGATACCATCATTGAACCAAAGGGAACGTGCGTAGGAGCCCACCTCCAGGGCAGTTTTATAGTATTCCTTGACCACTAACTGATCGTAATAGTCTTTATCGATCGCTTCTGAAATGGGGTAATCATATGCAGAGGGAGGATTGAACCTTCTGTCTTTAAGGTACTGAACCGCGATGTAGGAAATGACCCCCAGGAGGATCACGATAGTCAGGAGGCGTTTCATTTTCTTTAGCGTTAAAAAATAGTGTTCTGGCTATAAAAATAAGACATTTTTATTAGCGAAGAATCCATATCAGCAATGTTAAGAAACCATAATACAAAAAAGCCCCGACTGAATATCAGTCGGAGCTTTTGTGCTGGTTCTCAAGTTTTCTAGTGAGTGATTACCTCAACAACCGTTTTGAAGTCTTTAACTTTTCTCTTAGAAAACTTCTTCAGTGCATTTTCCTTATAGATGTTAATACTCTTAATGCTTGTTTCACGCTTCAATGTGTAGTCTTCTGGCATAAACTTACCATCCAGGACAATTACGGGTTTTTCAAAAATTTTCATTGAGCTTTGAACCACATCCAGCGCAGCATCCTGACCCACCTTATTTTCACTGAAATTATACTTGCTAACCTGAGGAGAAAAGGCCCTCTTCTTTTCCTGTGTCACTGCTTTTTTCAATGACTCTGGGGCATTTTTAGTTACTATTGAAATGATACCGCCATAAGCGTCAGATTCTCCATTAGGATATCGTTTTTGTTGAGCTTTTCCCTTAAAAATCTGAATACTCAAGATGTCTTCTTGATTTAAGTCGCTGTATTTGAGATCAGGTCGCAATTTCCCATCCACTTCAAGTATTGGCTTTTCACCTAGTTCCTGAATAGGTTTGTTTACCAATTCCCAAATCTCTTCATTGACTTTACCACTCGGAAACTCATACAACTTGTGATCATCAGAGTAAACCGTTGAACGGAATAGGTCGGCTTCTCGCTGTTTAGCTTCTATTTGATCTCTTAAGGCAGCCACTTCCCGTTGCTTTTGAAGTATAGCTTCAGTTTTTGTAGGCCATTTGTTTATAGTCGCTCCAAGTGATTTTTTGTAATCGGCATACGCTTCTGCATTATTGCCTCCAGCAAGTTGAGCCAGGAATCGCTGTTCCAATTTTATCAGATTATCTCGCTGATTCTCCAAGGCCCCCATGTCTACACTTTCGGGGTCAGCTACTTTTTTATTTATCAGTTCTTCCAATTTTAGTTGCTCTATCACCAACCCGTCCTTTAGCTGTCTTATCTCCTGTGCTTGTTTCTTGTCAAGGTCCACCATTTGAACTTGGTCTTTCAACTGTTTCCGCTTTTCAATCACTTCTTGACGCTGATAGAAACCCTCTTTTTGTTCGGGTGTCATGGTTCTAATAAGATGAGCAATTTTATCTTTTAGTTTCGCTACTTTATTCACTTGACTATAACCTGCTTCTATTTCCTCAGTTGATGGGTTCGTGCTCTTAGTCAAACCTCTTATCATTCTATCCCTTACTGCCGCTTCTTGAGCCCATATATCAACAAGTCTATCTAATTCTTCAAAAGTCTGTTCACTTAGCTTTGTCCCTGGCTTTTTTGCTCCCATAAAATCGGACATTTTCTTCTCGGCAACTTTTGAGGAGTATTTATTTAACCTTATGTAGGCTTCGGTATAGACTTCAAGGGTTTTGCCCCTGAGCCTTTTCCCATTTCTTCGAATTCTGGTAGGCTTTCCGTCTGAGTCGGTAGTCACCTTCACTGGACTCGGGTCTTCTAAAAGCTCCATAGTGGCTTGCATAACAGTTATGCTGTCTCCTCTTAGTTCAGAAATTCTCTGCTTGCCGCCAGCCCATGAAATTGTAAAGGCGGAATCTGCAGGCTCAGGAGTAAAGTTGTCACTTTCGTTAGGGTTTATATCAATAAGGATCGCACCATTATCCAAATAATAGCTTTTAGGTATCGTATCTGTTTCAACCTGATCGTCCTCCAAATTAACGTCTAGTTTTTCACGCTGACTTGTGAAGAGAAAGGCTGATATTAAGATCAGACATGGCAGAAGCAGACCTGCCCAATTGGGTTTTTGTTGTTTTTTCATAATTCTATTGACACGTTTGAGTAATTGATTCTTTGAGCTACCAGCAAAACCAAGAGAAGGAGAGAGCATTGAGAACTCTTTGGCCTTCGTTAAAGCACGCACAAGGGTAAGCCCATCTGTTTGATGCTCCATCACCATTTCGTCAGAGGCAAATTCGCGTTCATTGTCAAGCTGACTTTGCAACCACCAAAAAACAGGGTGATAGAAATAGACGGCTCGTAAACCGTTGATAACTATGTTGATAAGAAAATCATTTCTTTTCAAGTGAGCGAGTTCATGAAGCAAGATTACCTCCACTTCATCGGTGGTCAAGCCTTGAATAAGCCCTAATGGAAATAGGATTACTGGTCTAAAATATCCATAGACCATAGGGCTGGATATCTTCATGGATTCTTTAAGCAAAACTTCTTTTTTAAGGTCAAAACCATCCTTGAGCCTGTCAAAAAGACCATTCAACTCCAAGTTGTCTAAATGAAAAGCGCTTGATTTTAAACGATTTAGGTATAAATATCCCCCAGCAGCGCGTAAGAAGATTAAGAACATTCCGATAGTCCAAAAGACACCAATCCAAGGTGTCATTTCAACCCATTGAAACGCCTCATTCTTGATGTCCAGAGATGTGGATACTGGGGCAGAAATTGTACTTCGCTCTGAATCACTGATAAGATCAATCTCCTGAGGGAGTGTTGTTTCCACATAAGTAGCTGCCCGTTCGTAACGTTGGCTGAAAGTGTAAACACCCAATACCGGAAGCACCAAAATACAGATCAGCAAGAAGTTATGTCTTAAGTTGGCCTTGCTCTTCTTCATAAACCAAAGCCCCACAAAAGCGATCGCCATGACGATGGCCCCTTGCCACAGGGAATCGATGAGTGTCATTCCCAAGGCATTGAATAAATTGTTATTGATTTCCATCTTCCAACTTCTTTATTAATGCTTTGATTTTATCAAGTTCTTCCTTCGAGGTTTTGCCTCGGCCCAATGCACTCAATACCAATTGAGAAGAAGAGCCACCGAAGGCCAGATCAAGCAATTTGTCTACCATAGCACCTTGAACTTGATCTTTCTTAGCCACAGCCTTATAGATATGTGTCCGACTAGATTCGTCTCTTTCGACCAAACCCTTCTGGGCCATGATTTGCATTAGCTTTAGGGTTGTGGTGTAACCAGTTTCCTTGGCTTCATTCATTTTGCCGTTCACCAAACGAACACTTGATGGTCCGTTTGACCATAGTATTCTCAGTATTTCTAATTCTGAATCAGTAGGTTTCATCATAAACTTATTTACCTTTTTATATAACAGATTAAGGCTCCCATACCTAGACCTCGCTCCAGGAATTTCGGATTCTTAGCATCAAGGTCGATTTCCACGACAAGGATTTCTTCTGGTTGAGGTGTAGGAACCAAGGGCGTTCCTTCCTTCAGAAGTTGTACCTTCAATTTTGTCTTTGTAGACTCCATTTCCTCAAAAATCACTTTTTGAATAGGGCCAAACTCATCAATCACTTGTCTATAAAACTTTACATGATCCTCAAAGTTCTTCATCTGGGCAAGCAAAGATGGCTTATAGTAAGTTTTGATAAATGAAGTGATGGCCTCGTCAGTACCATTGTTTTGGGTTTCGACCCAGGCCTCCAAAATCACTTTTGCATCATCAGACACTTTTTCTTGATGAGACTGAATGTTTAAGGTAAATAAGAGCAACAATAAGACCGTTTTCATAACTACGATATGCTTCGTACTTCAATTATATACGAACGAATTCGTACTTCCAAATTTATTACGAAGTATTTCGTAGATTATTTTCTCTTTTAACTTTCTTTAAGAATTGTAGTTTTGACTATTAATGTCAGATTCCAAAAAGAAGTCCGATAAGAGTAAAGAGCTCGGTTTTGGTCAAAAGGCCTATACTAAAACCACACGTTTGATTTCCCAAAATGGAGAATTCAACGTTGAAAAGGATGGTCTTCACTTTTGGCAATCTCTTGACATATACCACGAGTTGATCTCCATGAAGTGGTGGAATTTTGTTGGTATAATTACTCTTGCATTCTTTTTTGCAAATCTACTTTTCGCTGTCTTATACTATATATCTGGAATTGACAGCATTGCGGGTCACGAAGCAAAACCAGGCTTAGACCATTTCATTAACTCATTTTATTTCAGCACCCAAAGTATCACAACGGTTGGTTTTGGTAAGCTGTATCCCAATTCAAATGCCGCCAGCATTTTAGCTGCTATAGAGTCTTTTATTGGACTTTTAGGTTTTGCTCTTGCCACCGGTTTAATGTTCGCACGTTTTTCCAGACCTGGCCGAAATCTAATTTATAGCGAAAGTGCGGTCATCGCTCCATATCAGGATATCAATGGCCTAATGTTCCGGTTTTCAAATGGCAACAAAAACCAATTAATTGAGGCGGAGGTAGATTTGGTCATCTCGTATTGGCATGCCAAAGACAACAGAAGGGTTTTTAAAAGTGTGAACCTGGAGCGAAAAAAAATCAATTTCTTTTCCATGAGTTGGACTGTTGTGCACCCCATTGACGAAAAAAGCCCCATCCATGGCTGGGAAAAATCCGACTTCAAAGAAAAGCAAGTAGAAATTATCATCATGTTTAAGGCCTTTGACGACACCTATGTACGTCAAGTCTATGATCGCATGAGTTATATAGCAGATGAAATAGAATGGGGCAAAAAATTCATGCCGATCTACGACAGCACCAATACTGGCAAAATCAGAGTTGACATGGAAAAACTCAGTGCTGCTGAATCAGTTCAACTAAATTAACCTTCCATCCTCGTTTTTTTGACCTCAGTGTATAAGTCATTGTTTATCAATGTCTACCTTATAATTTCAATAGTCTGATTAAAGTGATCGCCATGAAATTAAAGCACAACATTTTCAAAATCTGCGGCATTTGTCTTATTGCCGCATGGCTATATGTAGTCCCTGCTCAAGCCCAAGAGGGTTACCAGAGACCACCTGAAGTAATTGCCAAGTTAATAGATGCACCTTCTACCCCCTCTGTGAGCATGGACTCTAAAGGAGAATGGATGCTACTAATGGAACGACCCGGTTACCCAAGTATTGAAGAGGTAGCCGCTCCTGAGTTGCGTATTGGGGGTACCCGAATTAACCCAGCAACCAATGGCCGAAGCCGCAGAACCTTTATGACTGGACTGAAACTAAAGCGTATGGACTCAGGAGAGGAGTTTGTCTTTAGTGGGCTTCCTGCTAAACCACAAATCGGAAATGTGGGGTGGTCGATGGATGAGAGTAAAATTGCATTTACCAACACTACTTCTGAAGGTATCGAGTTATGGGTTGCCGATGTAGAAACCAAATCTGCCAAACGATTGATGGGCGCCATAATTAATAGTGCCTATGTATCGGCCTATGACTGGATGCCGGATAATGAACACTTGATTGTAAGTACAATCGTAGACGGCAGAGGCGAAGCACCCTCCAAACCGAGAGCACCAAAAGGCCCTGTACTACAAGAAACTTCCGGTGCCGAAGCACCCTCCAGAACCTATCAGGATCTGCTCAAAAATTCGCATGATGAGCGCTTGTTCGAATACTATACCACCGTGCAGCTAAGAAAAGTCGACCTAAACGGTAATGCAACCATGGTCGGTAAGCCCAGCATTATCAAAAGTTTCAACCTATCTCCTGACGGGAAATATATGCTAACCCAAACCATACAAAAGCCATTTTCTTACTTGGTACCCGCCTCTAGGTTTCCATTTAATTATGAGGTCTGGGATACTGATGGCAACCTGGTAAAGGTTATGGCCGAAATTAATCTGGACGAGGTAAGACCAAAAGGCTTTGATGCTACGCGTTTAGGGCCAAGAAGTATGACTTGGAGAGCAGACAAACCCGCTACTCTCTATTGGGCAGAGGCTCAAGATGGAGGTGATCCAAAGGCTGATATAGCTGAAAGGGACGTAGTCTTTATGACTTCAGCGCCATTCAATCAAAACCCAACAAAACTGGCAGGAACCTCGCTTCGCTACTCAGGCATTACCTGGGGAGACGATTCCAGAGCCATTCTCAATGAGAACTGGTGGGCAAAAAGGCTTGATAAAAGAACATTAATAGACCCCTCAAAGCCTGGAAAGGCTGGTACAGTGATCATTGACCGTAGTACAACTGATAGCTACAACGATCCGGGTAGGCCAATGATGAAAAAGACCAAGTATGGGACCTATACCATGATGTTTGATAAGGATAATCTCTTTATGAACAGCATTGGTGGCTCTTCTGAAGGTAATCGCCCGTTTCTAAGTAAATTCAACCTCAAGTCGAAAAAACAGGAAATCCTATTCCGCTCCGAAGCCCCATACTACGAACGACCAATTGATGTTCTTTCAGCAAAAGGAGACAAGATCGTCACCCTTCGTGAATCAGAGAATGAACCTCCTAACTACTATGTCAGGAATATTAAGAAGGGCACTATGAAACAGGTGACGGACTTTCCTCATCCACAGCCAGATATGATGGCTGTAAACAAGGAAATCATCAAATATCAGCGAGAAGATGGCATTGATTTGACGGCTGTCCTATATACTCCATCAGGATATGACAAAGAAAAGGATGGTCCATTGCCTGTATTGATGTGGGCTTATCCTCGTGAATACAAATCGAAGGCCACAGCCGCTCAGGTTAGAGGAACACCTTTTTCATTTACCAGAGTTAGCTCTGGCTCACCATTATTCTGGGTTTTGAGAGGTTATGCAGTTATGGCCAATACTGAGTTTCCGATTATTGGAGAAGGTGAAGACGAGCCTAACGATACTTTCAGAGAGCAGCTCGTCATGAATGCCAAAGCCGCTATTGATGCGGTAGCAGAGCTTGGAGTAGGTGACAGAAATAGAGTAGGTGTTGGCGGACATTCCTATGGTGCATTTATGACGGCCAACTTACTGGCTCATTCAGATTTGTTTGCCGCGGGTATTGCCAGAAGTGGAGCTTACAACAGAACACTTACCCCTTTTGGCTTTCAGCGTGAGCAAAGAACTTATTGGGAAGACCCAGAGTTATATAACTACATGTCTCCATTTATGCATGCAGACAAGGTAAATGAACCATTGTTGCTTATTCATGGAGAGGCTGATAACAATTCGGGAACATTCCCGATTCAAAGTATAAGATATTACAATGCCATCAAAGGGCATGGAGGCACCGCAAGACTGGTCATGCTTCCCGATGAAAGCCATGGATATAGAGCGAAAGAATCTATACTCCATATGCTTTGGGAAATGGACACCTGGCTTGAAAAATATGTGAAGGATGCCGCAACAAAACCGGAACCTACGAGTATTAACTCTAAAGGAAGGTAGTAACAAACACAATCATTTTGCTAGGGCCCGCTAATGCGGGCCCTTCCTATTTTACTGGTCCTGAGTCGCTTAATGAATTACCCAGTTGAACTTTTTTAGGTCAAAGACTCTTTATAGGTGTACATACATATTTTTAACCTCTATAATTGACTGTTATGAATTCTAAAGTTTTATTAGTCGCAAGAATCCTTTTAGCCATTGTCATGTTGGTTTTCGGAGTGAATAAATTCGCCAACTTTTTACCACCACCAGAATTGAATGAGGCAGCAGGAGCTTACTTTGGAGCCATTGCAAGCGCGAATGTGCTGAATGTGATCGGAGTACTCGAGATTTTGACCGGTCTGGCATTTTTATCAGGAAGGTATGTTGCCTTAGCATTAATTATCAATGCCCCTATCGCATTCAACGCTTTCTTATTTCATGCCTCATTAGACCCGGCAGGTATTGGCCCAGCGGCCCTTTGGATGGTTTTAGTAATTGTAATTTTCATCGGAGTTAAAGACAAGTTCTCCGAGATACTTAAGGCATAGAAAAGCTCATAAACAAATGAAAAGCGCTCAAGGGCGCTTTTTTTATACCCTTTGGTCAAAGAGTACTGGTTTATGTTGAAGCATTTGGTTTATATTCCTATGTCAAACAATTAAACCATGAAAAAATACATCTCTCCTATCATTTTGACCGCATTATTGTTATGCGTTGTCAGTCTTGATTCGCTTGCACAACGTAGAAAAGGTAAGAAAACCGAAAAAGCCGAAATCGAAGACCCATTGAAAGGTGTGTCATTGGGTACTATGTCCTTTAGGAGTATAGGGCCTGCATTAACCTCAGGTCGCATAGCCGATCTGGCAGTGAATCCCGACAACCCCAATGAGTTCTACGTGGCTGCGGCAGCCGGTGGTGTCTGGAAAACAACCAATGCTGGCACTACATTCAAACCTATTTTTGACAATTACGGTAGTTATTCCATAGGCTCATTGGCCATGGATCCTAACAACCATAACGTCATTTGGGTCGGAACAGGAGAGAACAATAATCAACGCTCCGTCTCATATGGTGATGGTGTTTATAAGTCCATTGATGGTGGAGCATCTTTCAAGAAAGTAGGACTGGACAACTCCGAGCATATTGGTATGATTAAAATCGACCCAAGAAACTCAGATGTAGTCTATGTTGCAGCAACAGGGCCCCTGTGGAGTGCCGGTGGCGATCGAGGCCTTTACAAAACAATCGATGGAGGTGAAAACTGGGAAAAAGTCTTGGAAATAAGTGAACATACCGGAGTCAATGAAGTTCATTTCGACCCAAGAAATCCAGATGTACTGTATGCTACCGCGCACCAACGTAGGCGTAGACAGTGGACCTACCTTGGAGGAGGCCCTGAATCGGGCATTTACAAGTCCACTGATGCAGGCTCAACTTGGAAAAAAGTCAACAGAGGGCTTCCTGGTGGTGATAAGGGAAGAATCGGCATGGCCATTTCTCCGGTAGACCCTGAAGTAATATATGCCGTGGTGGAAGCCCAGTCTGGTCAAGGTGGTTTTTACAAGAGTACAAACAGAGCCGCATCATGGCAGAAAATGAGCGGCACTTCTTCTAGCGGAAACTACTATCAAGAAATTGTAGCGGACCCGGTGGATGTTAATCGGGTTTATCTATTGAATACATTCACCCAAGTGACTGTTGATGGTGGTAAAACCTTCAATAACCTAGGTGAACGTAGTAAACACTGGGATAACCACGCCATGTGGATCGATCCGAATAATAATCAACACCTACTTCAAGGATGTGACGGTGGTGTATACGAGTCCTTCGACCAAGGTCAGACCTGGAAATTCTTTACCAACCTGCCTGTTACACAGTTCTATAAGGTGTCTGTGGACAATGCAGAGCCTTTCTATAATGTAATGGGTGGAACCCAAGACAATTATAGTTTACATGGCCCTTCTCAAACAGTAAGTCAACATGGTATTGTAAGTAGCGACTGGATTGTAACGCAAGGTGGCGATGGTTTCGAGTCAGTTCCAGATCCAGTGGACGATAATATAGTTTATGCTCAGTATCAAAACGGTGGTCTAATTCGTTTCGACAGAAAAAGTGGCGAAGGAGTGACCATTATACCAAGACCTAGAAAAGGAGAGAAGGCCTACAACTTCAATTGGGATGCACCATTAATGGTGAGCCCTCATGACCATAAAACCTTATACTATGCTGCCAATAAGCTCTTCAAAAGTACTGACAGGGGTGATTCTTGGACGGTAATAAGTGGCGAGCTTGATCAGAATATTGACAGAAACCTATTGCCGATCATGGGTAAGGTTTGGCCGATGGACGCTGTAGCAAAAAACGGATCAACTTCGAGATATGGTGCTGCCGTTTCCTTAGATGAATCCAGGATTCAAAAAGGTCTTTTATATGTTGGCTCTGACGATGGTCAGATCAGCATTAGCGAAGATGACGGAGGCTCATGGAGACAAATCAACCGGTTCGAGGGGGTTCCTGAAGACACCTACGTCTATGATCTAATCGCCTCAAAACATGACGCAAATACGGTCTATGCAGCTTTCAATAATCACAAGAGTGGAGATTTCACGCCTTATGTCTATGTCAGCAATGACAAAGGCTTGACTTGGAAAAACATTAGTGCAAATCTCCCAAAAGGTGCAGTTTATGCGCTAGAACAAGACCATGTCAATGAAAACATCCTATTTGCCGGTACCGAATATGGTGTTCATGTGACAGTCAATGGCGGGGTGAGTTGGACTGCGTTGAAAGCCGGTCTTCCTACAATCAATGTCCGTGATATGGCGATTCAGGAGAGAGAAAATGATCTGGCACTTGCCACGTTTGGACGGGGTTTCTACGTACTGGACAACTATAGCCCTTTGCGGGAACTGGCTGACAAAGTCACAGAAAAAGATGCCCATATTTTTGCGATTGAGGAATCTCACATGTTCAATACATGGACGCCATTAGGTAGTCTGGGCTCAAGAGAGAAGGGCTTTCAGGGGGAGTCATTTTTTGCTGCAAAAAATCCAAAGACTGGGGCAGTCATTCGGTATTGGTTAAAAGAAAGCCCGACAACATTGAAGGCAGAGCGGCAGAAAAGGGAAAAAGAAGCATTTAAAAAAGGAGAGACCATTCCTTATCCAACGGTTGAAGCCTTCAAAGCTGAGCAAGGTGAACAACCATCATTCCTGATCTTTACCATCAAAGATCAGTCTGGTGACATAGTAAGTGAACTAAGAAAGCCAATGAGCAAGGGCATGAATGAGGTCGTATGGGATCTCACCTATATGAGCTTCGGACAGGTCAGTACAAGACAGGCAATTCAGACGCAAAGTTTGCCGTCCTCAAATGTCTATGTGGTACCAGGCAACTATACTGTTGCCATGAGCCAAAACGTTGGGGGTAAGGTCTCGGATTTGACTGATGCTGTAAGTTTTACAGTAAGTGAGTTGGACAATAGAACGATTCCAGCAAGCGATTGGTCTGCCATGGCAGCTTTTAAAAAGAAGGCCGTTAAACTCGTTAATGCCATTAATGCCACACAGGGTATACTTGGACAACTCAACACAAAAATCCAAGGATATAAGGCTGCAGCCAAGGGCTTGCCTGCAAAAGAGTCTGCTGCAATGTTTGCAGAGGTACAGGAATTAGAGGCTGAGTTGAGGTCTGCCAGAGAGCTGTTGAATGGTGACAGAACACTGAATCGACTAGATATTGATGGAGAATATAGCACAGCCAACAGAGCCCAAAGTGCCATTTTCGACATTTTCGGATCCACTTCAAATGTTACAGGCACTTCTGAAAGGAACTATGACATTGCTGCAGACGAATTTCAAGGAGTTCTCGATGCCGTCAAATCAGTGCATGAAAAGTTTGAGCTAATGGACAAAAAGTTAGGCGGACAAACAGGGTTATCGCTACTACCCGGTGCACTTCCCAACTGGAAAAAACAATAAATAGAAAAGGGTGGCTGACTTAGTCACCCTTTTTTCTTTATAAAGCACAAAAACCCTTCATGTGCTTAATTCCGTTCAACTAGTTGATGGTTTAATGTATGTATATACCGCTACTTGCATAACAATTTTATCGCTGTCATCGACAGATAATTGTATGTAAAAGATTGATTTTGTGTTGTATATTTAAAATTCATTCTGTCCTCGACTTTGTAGTTATAAGTAGCAAAAGCCTTAAATTTGCTCAGCGCGCTGTGTTGGATCATTGAAATATGTAGTATTCATACTGGTTTTCTTTTCTTCTGAGAGGGTTATTTCTCAGGACCTAATTTCTGTTGCCTCTACTTTCCTAAATGATAAAAACTATATCGAAGCGAAGTCCTCTATTGATGAAGCCTTTGAAACTACCACTTTAGTAGATAACCCAGGAGCTTGGTTTATGAAAGCCAGGATCTACCATGAAATTCTGCTTTCTAATGATCGCAACCTTGAACAATTCAAACGGAATAGAAATGAGTTTGTAAGCACCATAGTGGAAGCGTACAATAAAACTATTACACTGTCTGTTCGGACCAGTAATTTTAATGTGCTGGCTAAAAACCAGATTGAGATATTATGGGCTTACGGAATTAATGAAGGTCAGCGATTATTTCAAGCACAAGCTTTTGATAAAGCTATCGATGCATTTGAAATAGCGAAAATTACCAAGCCCGCAGAATCTCGTGCTTATATCTCAGCTGCAGTAAGTGCACTTTACGCTGGGAAGTACCAACTGGCTGTTGACAATTACATGGCAGTTAAAGACATTGACGACTTACCTCGAGATGGCTATGATGGACTGATTCTTGCGAAACGAAACCTGCGCGTTTCCGATCAAGAGTTACTAGAGGTGGTAGGTGATGCACGTTTTGACTACCCAAACCATGTTCCCTTTATTATTGAAGAGGTAAGAACGCTTATCCGCCTTGACCGGTTAGATGCTGCCGAGTCTGTTCTCAACACAGCCGTTAAAAGAAACCCTAATGATGCGAGGCTCATTCTAAGGCAAGCCGATTTGTTTGACATCATTTTCAAAGACGCATATATTAATGGCGAACCGGAAAGGTCGGAACGCTATTTTGAAATGGCCTCCACCAATTACGAACGTTTCTTAAATCGTAATGCAACACATTTCGCTGCAAACTACAACTATGCCGTCATGATCAATGAACAGGCCAATCGTGTATATACAAGAATTAACCTCATGAGCAATGAGGAGTATGAAATGCGTGGTAGAGAAAGCGAAGAAATCGGGCATGACTGGACCCGTAAGGCCTTGCCCTATATGGAAAAAGCCTGGGAACTTAAACCTGGGGATGCCAAGGTAATGCAGGCCCTCGAAGTATTCTACAAACGTCTAAAATTAGACGATAAACTAGCTGCACTCAATGGAAACTAAGGTGATTGTTGGGTCCAAAAACCCAGTGAAGATCAGGTGCGCTCAAATAGCCTTTGAAAAAGTATTTCCTAATCAAAAGACAATAGTTGAAGGTGTCTCAGTACCTTCTGGTGTGAGTGATCAACCCATGTCCGACAAAGAAACCTATCAAGGAGCACTCAACCGAACCATAAAGGCACAAAAAGACTATCCTGATGCCGATTACTGGGTAGGTATAGAAGGAGGTATTGAAGACAGCAAAGAAGGAATGGATGCATTCGCCTGGGTTACGGTCCATTCCAAAAACCAATGTGGACAAGCAAGAACTGCTACCTTTCAATTGCCTCCAAAAGTCCAGGAATTAGTTCGACAGGGTATCGAACTTGGTGTAGCAGATGACATGGTTTTTCAAAGAAGCAATTCAAAGCAAACCAATGGGGCCGTAGGCATTTTGACAAATGACCTCATAGACAGAACAAGTTATTACGAACCCGCTGTGGTTTTGGCCCTAATCCCTTTCTTACACCCTGAGTTATACTAAAAAAAGCCGCCCTGATAAATCGGGGCGGCCTTAGTTTATTGTCTTTTGAGCTTATCTCGATCGATTCAAGCTACTGTCAAAAACTTTTGGTTTTCTTGGCATTTTCTGGTCCATATTAGCTGTTTGCATCACCATTGTCGCAATGATAACTGAGTTCTTCCTAAGGTCAGCTGCCTGAAGCCTCTCAAACAAATCCATATTGGTATGGTGCGTTCTGGTACCATAATCAATGGGATCCTGAATAAACTGAAAGCCGGGTAGTCCAATACCATCAAAAGCCTGATGATCTGTGCCTCCTGTATTTCTAATGGTTACCGTGTTGGCACCCATGTCTTCGAAAACCGAAAACCAGCTATCGAAAATAGGTCTTACGGCTTCATTCTGTTGCAAATAAATCCCTCTAATGGCTCCCGTTCCATTGTCCATGTTATAGTATGCTGAGAACTTTTCATGTGCTTTATTAGGTGCACCATTCTTCATGAAAGTATTTTGAACGTAGTTTCTGGAACCATAAAGTCCTTGTTCCTCACCGCTCCAAAGCGCAATGCGAACTGTTCTCTTAAGAGGCACCCCAGATTCTTTCAAAATTCTGATGGCCTCCATCATCGTAGCTGAACCAGCTGCATTATCGGTTGCTCCTGTACCTGCGAACCAAGAGTCCATATGAGCTCCTAGCATCACCACTTCATCTTTCAGGTTAGGATCTGACCCTGGAATTTCGGCAATGACATTATAGCCTTTTAAGTCATCCCTGTAAAACTCTGTCTTCGTGTCGGCCTCAATCATGACGGGCTCTCCTTTTATGGCTAACCTTACCATTCTGTTATAATGCTCAGGAGCTATTTCCATCTCAGGAAGTGCGTTCGGGTCTCTTCTCGCACCATTAGATGTAAAGAACGTTCCTTGCCCCCCACCTCTATGCGTGTTGAGCACCATCTTTACTCCTTCATCCTTAAACAGCTGATAAGCAGCATTTCTTAGGTTAGCCCTTCTTCTGAACTCGGAGACTCTTCTCTGAGTAAAATCTCTATTAGCATTGCTTACTCTGGAAGCAGTCATTCCTTCGAGCTGCTCATCTGTCCATCTTCTGGCGTCAGCTTCAAAAGTAGTTTTAGCCTCAATTGTCGTTGGAAGCATCACTACTTTGCCAGCAAGCTTTCCTTTATACTCTGCCAATTCTGCTTCATTCTGAATGTTTACATAAACCACTTCAGCCTGAATTTGACCGTTGGTTCCCGGTGTCCAAGCCTTCGGTATACCGATAATGGCCTGGTAGTAGGGAGCAGTCATGGCCAAATAGGATTTTTTTACATCCCATCCTGGTCCAAATTCTCCCCATGCTTCAACTTTCACATTGGAAAGACCCCATTCCTTCATTTCTTTTGAGGTCCAGTCATAGGCCTTCTTCAAGCCTGATGAACCGGTCAAACGTGGCCCAATTCTATCAGTCAAATTCCAGGCGATATCCATTACCTGGCTATTGTTCAGCCCTTCATCTTTGATTTTATAGACCGCGTTGTAGTCAACTTCCGTGTTCTGGAATGCAAAGGCGGTTGTGCCAACAAAAAATAGGCACGCAAAAAGTGTACTTAACTTCCTCATTTTAAGTGTTTTTTTCTAAATATAAGAAGTACGGTAATGAACCGCTTGGAAAATTAGACCTGCGGAGAATATGTGGGATTAATTCGATTTTTCTTGGATAACCTCATCCATCTGGGCTAGAAAGCTCTCCAAGGCTTGATGCCAATCCGTTGAGGCATCCCACACTTTTCCAACATAGATATTGTTGTTCCTGAGGTCATTCAAATAGAATTTATGAATGACTTTACCCGTTGTTCTGGGCCTATCAGGAAAAGGCAACCAGTCATAAACGTGGCTATCAGTGCCACTAACAAACATAAGTTCATATTGAAAGCCCTCTTGTCTTAAAGCCTGATTTGTTTTAGTAGGGTCTTTATAGCGTATTTTATTGGTAGTATCGGTGGCCAGTGCTTCTAAGGAATAGTTACGATCTCGCATGGCTTGCTCGAAAACCTCCTCACCATAGAAGTTCTCATATCGAAACAAAGGTGGCCCCACTTGCCTAAAAAGTGCTAGATCAATTGCCTCCACAGACACCTTGAATTCTGCTAGTCTTGGAGGAATGCTTTTGGCTACTATGCCCAACTCAACTTCTGGAAAGAAAAACTCTGGCGATTCATTGACCAAGAGGTTATCTCTGAACAAAGAGCCTGTTTTAAAGTAAGTGCTCAATTCGGAGGTGATACCTTCTAGCTCATTGGCGAACCTCGCATAAAAGGTACTGCTTCTTTCAAAAAAGGACGCTTCACCATTATAAGGCCCCATGGCTAAGAAAACAGGGCTATCCTCATCTTTTGCCGAAAAAAGGATCACATTCTCGATTTCCCGTTGATTTAAGTATTTCGGTATTTCCAGAACCTTGTTCGGAATAGAAAAGAGCGATTGTACATTGATATAAGCCACTGCGTCAATACCCTCCTCGGCCAGAAACTGCTGCAACTCATCCACTAAAATCATCCACTCGTTTTGCTCAGCGACCTCAGGCACAGAAAGCAGCACAATGGATTTAGTACTTAGAATATTTTCGGGAGGATATAAGGCTTGGTTAAGCTGTAGCTTCTCCAATAATTGACTAGTCTCTGACTGACTCTTAGCTGTAAAGCAAAGGCAGGCAAGAACTAAAAAGTACATCAACTTCTGTATAAATGGTCGCAAGACTTCGTTTCGTATTGATTAAGTTTATGAAAGTTATTTAAATCACAACATAAAGGATTTTACCAACTTTCGATAACCCTAGTAACGATGCAAAGGTATTCAAATTTCATTGCCCTATTTATTATAACGCTCTTCATTGCCCTTCCTGCCACGGCCCAGCTCGATCGGCTCGATTCTGAGTATATGTTGGATGATTTGAGGAGGCTTTCTCATGATGCTGCTCAAGGAAGAAAAACGGGCACCCCAGGTGCTGAAGCGGCCAGAAGGTTTATTGTTGGCCAAATGAAAGATGTTAGGGCTAAAAGCTTAACTAAAGGTTACTTGCACCCTTTTACATTCAAAAACAGGGCCGGTGAAGAGATTGAAGGGGTAAATGTAATTGGATATGTTAGAGGGAGGGAAGAAACCGCCTTTGTGGTCACCGCACATTATGACCATTTAGGTGTTCGTGATAGCCTCATATATAATGGTGCCGATGACAATGCCTCTGGGGTAGCAGCTTTACTTGCCTTAATGGAGTATTTTAAAGCAAATAAACCAAGACATACGCTGGTTTTTGCTGCATTGGACGGAGAAGAAATGGGGCTACAAGGAGCGAAGGCATTTCTCGAAGATGATCGGATTCCATTGGAAAACATTGTCCTGAACATTAACATGGATATGATCAGTATAAACGACAAAAATGAGCTTTATGTAGCAGGAACACATCACTACCCCAATTTGAAGCCTATTATTGAAAAAATTGACCCCCAACCGTTGAACTTGAAACTTGGTCACGACTCTCCCGATCTAGGCAACGATGACTGGACTTTGCAATCAGATCATGGTGCATTTCATAGAAAGGGAATTCCTTTTCTCTACTTTGGTGTAGAAGACCATGAGCATTATCATAAACCCACAGATGTTTTTGAAAATGTAAACCAAGAATTTTATGTAAGGGCAGCACACGCCATTTTAGATTGTATTTTGGCCCTAGACACTTCACTTAACTGATATAGATATGATTCAAACCTTTATTAGTCACGCCTGGAAAGAGAGTTTCCGGTCACCGATTTGGGCAAAGAATCTACTCGCTAATGTTTTTCTTGGCTTTGCTGCATTAATGCTGATGATCTACGCCATCATGGCTGGGTTTGGAATTGCATTTGGGCTTGAAGAAGTTGTTCCTGATAAGGATCCAATTGAACTCATCAATGGAGCATTGCTCTATTACTTCTTCTTTGAATTTGTTCTTCGGTTCTTTTTACAAAACGTTCCTGTACTTAGTATACAGCCTTATTTGCACTTGCCCATAAAAAAGAGCCAGTTCCTGAATTTCATGCTCAGAAAAAGCCAGGTTAGTGTATTTAATCTACTGGCCCTCTTCTTTTTCACTCCTTCAGCCATTGTAAGGGTAGGTAGGGAATATGGCGCACTTACTGGATTTTTATGGCTGGTGATGATTATTGGTATGGTATTCACCATACATTTTCTAGGTATTCTTTTCAAAAAGAAACTCAATGATATGCCCAACCTACTTTTGGGCATGGTTATTCTTTTTGCCGGTCTGGGTGCTCTGGATTATTTCCAAATTGTGTCTTTCTCTGCTGTATCAGAACAGCTATTCGGAGCGGTTTTAATACAACCCGCTTTCGCGGCTATTCCTGTAGCGCTATGGGTCATCTTATATAGGCTGAATTATATATACCTGGCAAAGAATACGTACCCTGAAGAGATTTCTACGAAGAAGAATAAGACGAAAATATCAGGAGACTTTTCATTCCTGAAGAGGTTTGGACGGATTGGAGAATTGATCGGGCTTGAACTGAAATTAATCTTAAGACATAAACGTCCTAGAAACACATTGGTACTGAGTGGAATGCTCCTTTTCTATGGCTTGATCTTTTATACACAAGATGTTTACATGGAGGAGATGAGTGGCATTTTCTTATTGGCGGGAATCTTCGTCACTGGTGCATTCTTTATCAATCATGGCCAATTCTTACTCAGTTGGGAAAGTGGTTATTTCGACTTCGTTCTCATTCGAAAGACGAATATTCGACAGTATTTTGAAGCCAAATACTATATGTTCGTAGCTGCTTGTACTGTTGCCTTTGTAGCTTCTTTGGGCTATGCCTATTTCGGCTTAGAAATTGTCCTTTTCAATCTAGCGGCCTACCTATTTAACATCGGGGTTAACATTCCTTTTGTTATGCGAATAGCCATGTTCAATCCTAAAAAAATAGACCTTAACAAGGGTGCTGCTTTTAACTATGAGGGAGTTGGTGCGGCTCAGTTCTTAATCGCCATACCAGTGTTAGGCTTGCCTTATGTATTCTATGGTCCGCTATTGGTAATGGGCTATGGTACGTACGGCCTTTTGTTAGTGGGCTTGGTAGGATTAATTGGATTCTTACTACGAAACAAGGTGATAGACTATATCACCAAATCATTTACTGAAAACAGACATAAAATCGCTGCGGGCTTCCGTGCACAATAAATTATTGGATTATGATTGACGTTAAAGAACTTTCTAAAGCATATAAGGGCGTTGAAGTAGTGAACATCCCGGAATTATCCATTGGTAAAGGAGAAAGCTTTGGTTTGGTAGGTAACAATGGAGCTGGAAAAACAACCTTCTTTAGAATGATCCTTGATTTGATTAGACCCTCTAAGGGAACTGTAACTTCTAAAGGTGTTGACGTTCAAGGTTCTGAAGATTGGAAGTTCTACACCGGATCCTTCCTTGACGAATCTTTCTTGATTGACTACCTCACACCAGACGAGTATTTTGAGTTTGTTGGTTCACTACACAACTACTCCCCCGGAGATATGAAAGAGTTTCTTGGTCAATTCGAAGCATTATTCAATGACGAAATAGTCGGCAAGAAAAAGTACATCCGAGACCTGTCTAAAGGTAACCAAAAGAAAGTGGGTATAGCCGCGGCATTGATGGGTAACCCAGAGGTAATTCTTTTAGACGAACCCTTCGCCAACCTGGACCCAACCACGCAGATTAGGTTGAAAAACTTGTTGAAGGACTGGAAAGAAAACCATCAGCTTACCATGCTGATCTCAAGCCACGACCTCAACCATGTTACAGAAGTTTGTGAAAGAATTGTTCTTTTGGAAAAAGGCGAGATCAAACAAGATATTGCTACAAGTACTTCGACTCTCAAGGACCTGGAAGACTACTTCGCTACTTATTAGGTAAGCCTAAACCGAACCATCCAGTCACTGTAAAGGGCTTTGAAAGCGAGCGTATCACCCGCTTTCACCACTTTGGGCTGTTCAAAGAAATAGACCGCCTGAAGCCAGTGATTTAATTCACCTCCTGGCCCTGAAGAATAAGTATCTTCTTCGTTCATGTGCAGATCAAACCAGAAAGCCACTGCCTGTACCATTCCGCTGGTGGAAACAGAAATGTTTAGTTGGTCGATCTCTGGCTTATCAAAATCAATCTCGTGCTCATGAATATTATAGAAGTCATAGGAGCGCAAGTCAAAGGTTTCGCTAAGTGCTTTATATTCTTCGCTTGCCAAATTCACAGGGCTATACGTATCTGAAACCCTGAATTCATCAAATATTGATAAATCAAACCCAGATACGGCCCTGACCGGATTCACCTTATGCAACTTTGGAATCTCAATCAGTTGAGCCCTTAAGGCAATGCCTGCTGGAATTATCTTGACATCAGAAGTTCCCATCTCTCTTTTTGCTTGCCTTAATGATGGAAGAACCCCTTCACCCAGCCCTCCAGAATCTAAAATTTCCGAAACGATAACATTGAACTTATCGGTATAGTCCTTATTCGGTTCTAAATGATCTGACCGTTTATTTACGACTCTAATTCTTTCCTGATAACCATTAGCTTCAACGATCCGGGTGGCCACCTTAGCAATTTCCGGATTAACCTCACAGGCAAGTACTGACTCGGCTCCCGCTCTGGCAGACATCATGGACAGTAGGCCTGAGCCTGTACCAATATCAAGTACTCTTGACTTTTTATTTACGACTTTGACTATAGCTTTCTCAAAAACATCATTCCTCTTCGAGTCCGCAAGCATATCAAAATGCCAGCTAGGGATTCTTGAAGACAATATTTCTTGAAGACAATGCTTGGCCCTTTGATTATTTGGCTCAATAGAAAGCACGTGTTGATAAACCCTTATTCCTTCATCTTTATCACCGTCCTCTGCTAGGCCTTCAGCCAAGGATAATAGATCTTGAATGTTGTCATGGGGAATGCCATAAACTTCCAACCAATCATAGGAATCATTCATAGCAATTGATATGTCTTAAGGCAATATACTTTTGACCTCACCAACTTTCCAGTCGATGACTAGGCCCTTGGCTACACCCCGGGCTTTTTGCTTTCCATAAAGGTACTCGACCAAATACAGCGCTGGATCATATGATTTCGCTCCACCGGCAGAGGTAATCGCCTTTCCATCGTGCACGAAGCTCACATCCTCATAAATATCAAGGGCTGGGAAACTTGTTCGCATCTTATCTATGTCACTGGGAAAAGTAGTACACTTCACATCATTCAATAGACCAGCTTGAGCCAAAATAAAAGCCCCATCGCATAAAGACATTACAAATTGGGCCTTAGTGCCTGTCTCTTTCACAAAATTGATGAGTACTTCATCTTCCAGATCAGAATCCATGTTATGTTCTGCGCTAGGCACCACGAGTACATCAATCTCAGGTGTATTCTCAAAGCTATAATGTGGCGTCACAGTAATTCCCTCAAAGGTCACAATGGGTTCTAATGTTGGCGAGACAATAAAGGTCTTCATACCCGGATCGGTGTGGAAAATTGTGTGTTGGAAAATATCATAAGGCGCCATCAATTCAGAGTTATAAACTCCATTAATAGCTAAAAAACCAACATTTAACACCTTTTTAGGGGTGTTTTCAGGTTTATGTATTTCTAAACTTGTCTGAACAACTTCTTTTGACTTCTCACTTGTCATACATGCAGACAGGAGTATCAAAAAGCTTAAAAAATAGAATCTTTTCATATCAATTTCCTTTATAGATCACTCCATCCTTCATGACCAGTTCTACATTTCTCAGGTTTGAAATATTATCAAGTGGATTACCCTTTACTGCAATGATATCGGCCAGGAAGCCCATTTTAATTTGGCCCAATTGCTCCAGGTGGAATATCTCTGCATTTAGTGAAGTAGCAGACGCTAATGTCGATTGAGCGCTCATGCCATAATCTACCATCATTTCTAATTCCCTCACATTATCTCCATGTGGAAACACGCCAACATCGCCTCCAAAGACAATCCTGACCCCAGCGTCTAAAGCCACCTTAAAAGACTTTCGTTTATTGATTATTCTAGTCGGCTCGGGGTCGACTCCTTTATTCCATCCTCCGTATTGGGTAATTGCATCACCTGCCGCCAGTGTTGGGCAGAACCCAATTCCTTTTTCAGCCATTAATGTAAATAGCTCTGATGTTCCACCATCACCATGTTCAATAGTTTCTACACCCGCTTCTATCGCCCTTCGCATTCCTTCTGGAGAAGATGCATGAGCCACCACGTAGCGTCCGCTGCTTTCGGCAACCTCTACTATAGTTTTGAGTTCCTGGACTGTAAAAGTAGCCTGGGCGGTTCTGTTTGGACCCCACCTATAATCTGCATATACCTTAATAAAGTCCGCCCCATTGCCTATTTGATCTCTCGTTACTTTGATTAAATCACCATAACCATCGGCCGGTTCTGCGCCTAAGGGAACCTCCACTCCTTCGTGAAACCCTTTGGGCCCGTAGCTTCCGGTCGCCACTATTGCTTTTCCAGCAACGAGCAATCTTGGGCCTGGAATTACACCTTTTTCCATCGCCTCTTTTATGCCTACATCCGTATACCCAGCCCCTTCCGAACCCAGGTCACGCATGGTGGTAACCCCAGCCATTAAGGACGCCTCCATATGATTCACCGCCCTTGCGGATCGTTCCGCCCATGATTCCTTCAGCACCTGATCGTTCCAAGAAGTCTCATTATAGGGATGAAGCAAAATGTGAGAATGCCCTTCTATAAGTCCTGGCATCAATGTCATTCCTTTGAGTGTGATTGTCTCATTGGCCTGAATATCTCTGTTTGGTCCAGCATAGGTAATTTCGTTTCCAGTAACTGTCACTATCCAGTCATTGTGCATTGCCTTTCCGTCAAACACCCTGTCAGGTTTCAAAAGGTAGTCCGCTTGAGCAAAAGCCCAAATGGATATGGTCAATAACAGAGTTGTGATCAGTGGCTTTCTCATTTTGCAAAGATTTGAGATGGATCTTTGAAGGACTTAAACTCCAAGGCATTGCCACTCGGGTCTAAAAAGAACATGGTGGCTTGTTCTCCCACTTCTCCTTCAAATCGGATATAGGGCTCTATAATAAAGTCTGTTCCAACTGATTTAAGTTTATCGGCAAGGTCATGCCATTTTCTCCAATCCAATACTGCTCCAAAATGACGAACTGGTACGTTTTTACCATCTACCGCATTGGTGTGAGCTATGGCCAATTCCTCTGGCTTCACGTGTGCGCTCAACTGGTTACCAAAGAAATTGAAGTCGATCCATTTATCTGTGGACCGTCCTACTTCACATCCCAGCAGGACTCCGTAGAATTCTCGAGTGGATTCAATATCCTTAATAGGGAAGGCTAAATGAAAAGGAGCGTTCATATGCATTTGTTTTCGGTAAAATCATCAATAATTTGCACGAAAGCAAAGGGGAAAGAGATGAACACCGAAGACTTTCGAAAGCATGCCCATGAATTGGTTGACTGGATGGCCGACTATTTTGAGAACATAGAGGAACTTCCAGTCCTACCCAACATCCAGCCAGGTGATATCTTTAAGCAAATTCCCAAAAGTGCACCTGACATGGCAGAGCCTTTTGAAAATATCTTCAAGGATTTCAAGGACGTCATAATGCCGGGCATCACACATTGGGAAAGCCCTAACTTCATGGCATACTTTCCTGCTAATAAAAGTAAAGCCTCAGTACTTGCCGAAATGCTCATGAGTACACTCGGCTCACAATGCATGATTTGGCTGACCTCACCAGCAGCAGCCGAATTGGAAGAGGCGGTAATGAATTGGATACGTGATATGCTCGGTTTACCGAACACATTCACTGGTGTCATTCAAGACACTGCCTCCACCGCCACACTCTGTGCCATACTCACTGCAAGGGAAAGGGCTTCTGAATATGCTGTAAATGAAATCGGTTTTAAAGAGCAGAAGTACACAGTCTACGCTTCTTCCGAAATTCACTCTTCCATTGAAAAAGCTGTAAAAATTGCCGGTATCGGTGCAGCACAGTTCCGCCCAATCGAAGTCGATGAAAACTTCGCTATGAGGACAGATGAATTGCTAAGGACAATCGAGGAGGACATTGAAAAAGGCTTCAGTCCTTTATGTGTAGTCTCCGCTATTGGTACCACCAGTACTACAGCCATAGACCCCATTTCAGAGATCAGCAGTATCTGCAAACAACACAAAATCTGGCATCATGTAGATGCAGCTTATGCCGGCACGGCATTAGTCCTTCCAGAAATGCGATGGATGTCTGAAGGAGTCGAAGAAGCAGATTCATTTGTTTTTAACCCTCATAAATGGATGTTCACCAACTTCGACTGCACTGCTTACTATGTAAAAGATCCAGTTGCCTTGGTCAATACCTTCACGATTACCCCGGATTATCTCAAAACTTCGGTTGACAGTGAAGTCAAAAATTATCGTGACTGGGGCATTCCTTTGGGCAGAAGGTTCAGAGCCCTGAAACTCTGGTTTGTCATTCGCGAAATGGGTGTAGAAGGTATTCAAAATACCATACGCAAGCACATAACACTTGGCAAATGGTTGGCTCAGCAAATCATCGCACATCCTGATTTCGAACTAATGGCACCTGTACCGCTTAATACCGTATGTTTCAGGTTTGCATCTGGCCCTGAGGAGGAGTTAGACGAAATTAACGAGAGCATTATGAGCCATATTAACAAGTCAGGTAAGCTCTTCTTTACACAAACCAAGCTATATGATCAGTTTACCCTCCGGTTGGCCTTTGGTAATACCAATCTGGAAGCCTACCATGTGGAAAATGCCTGGCAACTGATCCAGGAGACTGCGAATCAGTTGAAACAACCCTAACCAGATTCGGTTAACTCTTCATGCACAAAGGTTTTATCTTACTAATCTTAGCATTCCTGATCTCCGGCTGTAATCCGGACAAAAGAACGAAAGTCGATCAGGGGAATATCATTTTCAATACAGATGATGCCTCCAGACTCTTTTTTAAAAACGTAAGAAGGATCTATTATGAATTGGAGGTAATGGATGCGGCCAAACTCAATGTCTACCGGCATAAGCAACGTGTGTTGTCAACAGCGTTACCTGTTTTAAACCTTGCCATAGTTGATAATTGGAGATATGATGAGGCCTATTTATTGTTAGAACCCAATGAGTTTATAGGGAATTCCAATGAACTCTTGGTTCAGTGGCAACTGGGTGAAGTGAGCAATACTATTGCTTACAAACAGGGTAATAAAACGGATCAGGTTGCTTTTGCCGATAGCCTATATAATCTGCTACAGCAAGGTTGCCGTTTTAAAATTCAAATAAACGATTCTTGGGTTTCTTTCCTTGACTCGGATAAGTCGAGAGAAGCCTTCAGGGTGACAATGTTTGACTATTACAGGCTAGTCAAACGCATTTGATTAATGCTCTTCCTTTTTCTTTTTCCCTTTGAAAAGAGCATCGTGCTGACTTAGCGCACCTACAAAGCCGATAAGGATTACGACAATCCAGATAAATGTATTTGCGCCTGAAGCGATTGGTGGATCAAACAACATAGTTCTTTACTGTTAAGGCCACAAAGATAGGCCAAATCTCAAATGTTATGTAGCGGTTCACATTTTTTTAACAGCAGTGTAACAATAAAGTCTAATTCAGGAATAAAATGTAATAAAAAGTTAACCAGACTTGTCCTGAAAGGCATCGCTTTTGGCTCTAATTTCAAGTGTTAAAAGTTCCAAAAGGAATGAAGAGCATTTTAAAGCAAGAGCGTAAGAAGAGAAAGATCACCCAAGAGCAACTCGCTCAAATGGTTGGTGTATCCAGACAAAGCATTAATGCAATAGAAAGGGGTAAATACACCCCATCTACTGTACTATCTCTTAAAATCTCTGAAATCTTTAATACTTCGGTTAATAAGCTCTTCGAGCTGGAACCATCGGATTACCAAGGCTAGAAGCTCCAAGCCCTCAGTCGACTAAAATCTTATAGACAAATTCTATATTAACTTCCGTGAAGCGTCAACACTAACTTACGACTTCCGCCATGATTTCTGTGCTCACATAGATAAACTCCTTGCCAGGTACCCAGGTTCATGCGTCCTTTGGTGACAGGAATGGTGACTGAAGGACCTAGCAAAGACGCTTTAATGTGAGAAGTCATATCATCCGGCCCCTCAAAAGTGTGCCGATAATGGGTATCTTCTTCAGAAACTAATAAGTTGAAGTGGGTTTCAAAGTCTTCACGAACTGTAGGGTCCGCGTTTTCATTGATCGTTAAACTGGCAGAAGTATGTTTTATATGCACATGCAGCAGACCCGTATCTATCTCTGTCAACTCAGGCAAAGCAGCCGCTATATCTCGAGTGATCAAATGAAACCCTCTGGTCCGAGGCCTGAGTGTCAATTCTCTTTGAAAATATTTCATGCTTCGCTTCCGTCTTGAAGCTTGTCGGCATTTTCGGCAATACGCAGGTTTTCGATAAAGTCGCCCAATTGTCCATCCATGACAGTCGGTAAGTTATGGACTGAATAGCCAATGCGATGATCTGTCACCCTTCCTTGTGGGTAATTATAAGTTCGAATCTTATCAGACCGATCACCACTCCCAACCAGTGATTTCCGGTCACTTGCAATTTCATCTTGTTGCTTCTTCAATTCCATTTCATAGAGTCTTGAACGAAGTACTTGAAGCGCTTTATCGTAATTCTTATGTTGAGATCGTCCATCCTGACACTCCACTACTGTATTAGTCGGAAGGTGTGTAAGCCTGACAGCTGATTCAGTTTTGTTAACGTGCTGACCACCGGCTCCTGAACTACGATAGGTGTCTTTCTTAACATCCTTCATATCTAGCTCGAAATCAACTTCATCCACCTCGGGAAGCACGGCAACAGAAGCCGCTGAAGTATGGACCCTTCCCTGTGACTCTGTCACCGGCACACGCTGTACCCGATGGACGCCTGATTCAAATTTTAGTGAACCATAAACGTCATCTCCAGACACACCAAAGACAATCTCCTTAAAGCCTCCGGAAGAAGCCTCACTTAAACTGATCAACTCTTTGTTCCAACCTTTTCCCTCGATAAAACGATCGTACATTCTATACAGATCTCCTGCAAAGATAGCCGCTTCATCCCCACCTGCTCCTGCACGGATTTCCATAATCACATCTTTCTGATCGTCTGGGTCCTTAGGAATTAGCAAAACCTTGATTTCAGCTTCTAGTTCTTCCTCTCTTGGAACCAATTCGTCAAGTTCCATTTTGGCCATTTCTCGAAACTCCTCGTCTTTTTCAGTTTGGAGCACTTCCTTGGCAGAAGCAATGTTATCTACCACATTCTGGTATTCATCATAAACCTTTACGATCTTCTCTAAATCCTTGTATTCCTTGCTCAGCTTAGAATAGATTTTCATATCGGCCATGGCATCTGGCTGTACAAGCAGTTGGCCTACTTCTTCAAATCTGTCCTTAATGGCTACAAGTTTTTCAATCATTCCGTGTCGGTTTAGTCCCTAAAATTAAAAAACAATAGCAATCCCTTATACATTTGTATGCCATTCCATAAAACGAAGAATGAAAAAGCTGTCCGTCTTTATTCTAATATGCTTAAGTCTGGTTTCCTGTGGGGGAGATAAGATAGATACCACTAAAGCACGTCAAGAAATGGAGGACCGCGAAATCAAGGTAGTTTCAGAGGCAGAAATCATTGAACGCGCCATGGAAATTGGCAAGACACTGTCAAAGGGTTTTTCAATTGAGGTTGTTCGAGAACCCACTTCAAATACCTCTGTGATCAATACTGAATTTGGCTCAGACTCTGTTTACCAAAAAAGCCGCTACTTCTTTGATGACCCTGAAGATCTAAGTGGTAAGGCCCTCCAAGTTTTTGAGGCATATCGCTACAACCGGGATAACAACATTGTCTCCGAACCTAACATTCAAAAACTCGATGAGGGCAAGCTACTCTATTATACCACTCCCATGTATTCAGATACATTGATGATCGGTATGTGGGCCATTGAGATTCCTCGTAAAAATGTGATTTTGAGTATAAAGGACTAGACCTGTTTGTGGCGAAAACAGTCTAAAACATGGTCATTTACTAGGCCGCAGGCCTGCATATAGGCGTACATTATTGTGCTTCCCACGAACTTAAAGCCCCTTTTCTTTAAGTCTTTACTCATTTTGTCAGACTCGGCTGTTGTCGCAGGAACTTCCACCATAGACTTCCATTGGTTTACAATTGGCGCTCCACCCACAAAGGACCAGATGTACTTATCAAACGAACCAAACTCTTCCTGAACTTTGAGGAAGTTTTGAGCATTGGTCACAGCACTTTTCACTTTCAACCGATTACGAATGATGCCGGGGTTTTGCAAAAGCTGCTCTATTTCTGCCTCGCTATATTCAGCAACGACATTAGGATCAAAATCAGCAAATGCCTTCCTGTAACCCTCTCTCTTTTTTAAAATAGTTGCCCAATTGAGCCCAGCCTGAGCACCTTCAAGTATTAAAAACTCAAAATGAACTCGATCATCGTGGACGGGAAGACCCCATTCCTCGTCATGATATCTGACATAATCTTCAAAAGAACCTTCGCACCAGCTGCACCGTGTTTTCATAGGGTCAAATTAAGAAACATTAATCATAGCTCAGACCAATTTTGCTTTCTGATTCTTAAGTTTGGTAGTGTTTCCCAATTAAGGATATGAGGATATTGCTTGTCGAAGATGAAGTCAAATTATCAGAGCTGGTAAAGCACGGTTTAGAGCAGGTAGGCCACTCTATCAGCCTGTCTTCACATGGCCGGGGTGCAGTAGAGCAAGTCCGCTCTGATGATTTCGACCTTATTCTCTTAGATGTAATGCTTCCAGATCAAAATGGTTTTGACGTTCTAAAAGCTATTCGAAAATCACGTGTTGAGACACCAGTCATATTTATTAGTGCCCTAAGTGAAAGTGAGCATGTAATCAAGGGGCTAGATTTAGGGGCTGTAGATTACATTAAAAAACCATTTGATTTTGAAGAGCTGAAAGCACGAATCAGGAATGTGCAAAGAAAATTTGGCTCAGACAGGGTCTCCATTTTGAAAATCGAAGACTTAACAATGGATTTGATCAAACGGGATGTATACCGTGCCGGAATGCCAATAGAGTTAAGTAAAAGAGAGTTTTCAATTCTTGAATTACTATTAAGCAATACCAATCGTCCTATTTCAAAGGCTGAAATAACGGAGAAGATTTGGAACATTAATTTTGATATGGGCACCAATGTTATTGAGGTCCATTTACACCAACTGAGAAAAAAAATAGACCATGACTTTGACCGCAAGTTGATTGAAACAAGGGTCGGTGAAGGATATTTGATAAAAGGAGAGTTAATCAAAAGTTGAAGTTCTTGAAGTTCTTTCACAGTATTCGATTTAAAGTCGCTGCCGCATTCTTTGTGGTCTTTATCCTCATTACGAGCGTCTTTAACTTCAATTACTTTCAAACTGTACGACAGAGCCTCATTAAAACTCACCACGAAAATGTCACTATCAATGCTCAAAGAATTCTGGAGCAGATTAAGAATGACAGCCTCCCAATCCTCAATAGAGAGGTCCACTCCTATCAATCCTGGCTAACTTCTTTTGAAAACAGTCAGAAAACCTCAGAGGTTGGCGAATTCCCACAAGTGTTTGGCGAAACATTCGACTTGCTATTACCAGAGGCCTATGTCAGTGGCTTAGACCCCCCTTCAATCCTTGAAATTGGTCATTACACATTCTGCCTTGTTGAAGCTTTCTCTTCCACGGATCAAATGTCTAAAACAAGCGTGGTAGTCACGTTTGTAAATGAGCCCGTCTATAAACAAGTCCACTTGTTAAAAAAATCCTTGTTGTACAATTCACTAGTTGCAGCATTCATTTCCTTCATTGCGGTGATTATTGTTTCTGGTTTTGTGCTGAAACCCATTAAGTTACTCATTGCTAAAGCCAAGGGCATTAGAGCTTCGGAAAACATGGATCGATTACCCAGATCCAACGCCAATGATGAGTTGGCAGAGCTCTCGGAAACAATGAATGAAATGATTAGCCGTATTGAGCTCTCTATAAGAGACCAGAGTCAATTCTTTGCCTCCGCTGCTCATGAGTTGAGGACTCCTTTGGCCAATATGCTCTCTGAAATTGAACTTCGCATGGCGAATAATACTGAGCCAAAAAACAAGGCGGTATTTGTGAGTCTTCGAAATGAGGTATTGCGACTCAATAGACTGGTTCAAGACTTTTTATTGATGAGTCAACTTAAATCAGACACGTTAACAATACACATTACGCAATTCCGACTGGATGACTTACTCTATGATGTACTTGAAAAAATGAACCCTTCTATTGAAGAAAATGAGTTTAACATAAGTTTGAATACCGGCCCACTCACGGAAGCCAAGATCCGCGGGGATAAATCCAAAATGGAAAGTATACTTGTCAACATTATTCAAAATGCCTTAAAATACGGCAGCAACACCAAGCCCATTAGAATAAGTCAAAACGTAATCAATAATACCATTGAGTTAAGTATTGTCAATCAAATTGATTTGAATAGACAGAGAATGAGTGGCAATAAGTTGGGGCTCTGGATTTGTGGAAAACTTGCAGAAAAACAAGGGTTCCGGTTTGACACTTCAGATGAAAACGGTGTTTTTACAGCCAGTCTCACCATACCGATCTAGTGCACGTAACTGCCGGCATTAATGTCTATGGTACTGCCAGTAGCATGATCGGCCAAGCCACTGGCCAATAGTACAACCATAGGTGCCAGGTCCTTAGCTTCTGTTAATTCTGGTAAAGCAATATCATCCAAGGCAAAGGATTCACCATACTGGTCCATAAAATCTTGAGCCATATCCGTACGCACAAAGCCAGGTGCAATATTGAAGGCTTTGATGTTTTGCTTTCCACAGTGTCTGGCAATAGAGCGCGTAAGAGACGGAATTGCCCCTTTCGAAGCACCATAGGCCAAATAGTCCATGGTATCTCCTCGGAAGGCCGCTCTGGAAGAAATATTGATGATTCTTCCTCCTCCCGTAGAAGAAAAGTGCTCTATGGCCTTCTTGCAAAGCAACCCCGTTGCCCTGGTATTTACGGCAAAAGTCTTCTCCCAATCATCCAGCCAATCGGCATCGTTGTTTGCTATATCCGATGAAACAGCTACTCCGGCATTGTTTATTAACACATCTATCCTTCCATAGTGTGTCATTACTTGTTTGAACAATAAAAGTGTTGCTTCAGCGTCTTCCAGGCTTGCTTGAAAAGGCTTGGCACCATTCCCAAGCGCAGCACAAAGCTCTTCCGCGGCTGTATGGCTAGCATTAAAATGCACAGCCACAGCCGCACCTGCTTTTGCCAGCCCTCCAGATATAGCTTTTCCAATACCTCTGGAACCGCCTGTTACCAACACAACTTTTCCTTTTAAAGAAATCTCCATGTATAAATGCTTTTGGTCGAATAAATTACATTCTTAATCCCGCTTAAAAAACATTGTGGAATCTACGATTAATTCCTCAAACACTACTGATTATGAAAAGACATCATATTTTGATTATAGGCTGTTTTCTAATGGCTGAACAAGCACTTGTAGCTCAAATCACATTTGAGGAATATGACCCACCTTCATCCTTAGTTGTTCCAGAAAACCCTATTTCCAGGGCCAAATTCCCTTTCATCGATGTTCATAGCCACCAGTGGCGTATGGGTGAGCGAGACTTGAACAAGTTAGCATCGGAAATGGATGGTTTGAACATGGGCTTGATGGTAAACCTTTCAGGAGGTAGTGGAAAAGCAGTAGCGGATGGAATCAAGAATATTAGGGCCAATCAACCTAAGCGCTTTATCATTTTTGCCAATGCGAATTTCAACAATATAGATGATGATTGGGGGCCGAGAGCTGCCGCCCAACTTGAAAGAGATTATAACCAAGGTGCCAGGGGGTTAAAGATTTTTAAAAGCCTGGGCTTTTCTGTCAAGGACAAAGAGGGCAATCGAGTAGCAGTTGATGATCCTCGTTTGGATCCACTTTGGGCAAAATGCGGGGAACTTGGCATTCCTGTACTCATTCACACCGCTGATCCAAAGCAGTTTTGGGAGCCCTTTGATGCCAATAATGAACGTTGGCTAGAGCTCAAAACTCGTCCAAGAAGAAAAAGAGAAGATGACGATCCGGCTCCTTGGGCTAAAATGATAGAAGAGCAGCACAACGTTTTCAAAAAACACTCCAACACTACTTTCATCGCTGCACATATGGGTTGGTATGCAAATGACCTCAATCACTTGGCCGAGCTTTTGGAAGAGATGCCAAATATGATGGTAGAAATCGGTGCAGTAATCGCTGAGCTAGGCAGACAGCCACGCTTTGCCAAAGCATTCATGGAAAAGTACCAGGACCGCATTCTTTTTGGCAAGGATGCCTATAACCCTGACGAATACCCCACCTATTTCAGGGTATTAGAGTCTGAAGATGAATACTTTCCTTATTATAAACGCTATCATGCTTTTTGGAGAATGTATGGCCTGGGGCTTTCTGACCAAGTATTAAAAAAGCTCTATTATAAAAATGCCATCCGCATTATTCCTGGAATTGACGCAAGCGCCTTCCCAGATTAACTAAAAACTCAGTCGTTAATTTTCCCGATTCAGAAATATGAAAGCCCTAGTCTGGCCTGATAAGCTTCAAATTCGACAACTTGCCTGCTACGTTTGTAGTATGCAAAAACAGAATCATATAAGTCAAAACATGATGAGAAAGATATTGCTGTTTGTGGGAATAGGTATAGGCTTGTTAATCATTGCAAACGAGTCTAAGGCTCAAAAGAATGTGTCCATCTATGGAAAAGTCACTACCATAAGTGGTGACGAGTATACTGGAGCTATAAGGTGGGGCACTGACAACTCAGGAAAGGCAGAGGTCTTTTGGGTTGAACTATTCAATGGTACAAAAACATCAAATGACTTTATGAGGTTTCTTTCCAAGGCTGAAATCAATGAGCTTTCAAAGGAAGATGAAGGAAACTCCTGGTTATCATTGGACCTGGGTGTGTTGAGCATATGGGAAGACAAGTTTTCTCGATCTCAACACGAGTTCAAGTCAAGGTTTGGGGACATTAAATCAATTGAACCCATGCGTAAAGACCGTGCTCGTGTAACACTGAAAAATGGGGCTGCATTAGAAATCAAGAGCGGTAATAGCGAAGATATTGGCAGGACCATCGGAGTAATGGACTTTGAGCTAGGAGAAGTTAAACTTTCTTGGAGCAGAATAGAAAAGGTGGAGTTTATGGCAGCTCCACAAGGCTTTGATGAAACATTCGGAAGGCCTATTTACGGTATTGTCAATGCCGGTAGAAAGGGCACCTTTAAGGGCATGATCGAATGGGATTCTGATGAGAGATTCATGGAGGAAATTCTGGATGGTAAAGATCGTGATGGAGACAAAAAAGTCCCTTTTAGAAGTATCCGAACCATTGAGAAAAACAGAAATGGTGTTGATCTAACCTTACGCTCTGGAAGAACCATGTTCTTAACAGGAAGCAATGACGTAAACTCAGAGAACAGGGGAATTATCATTCATGATCCTGAAGTAGGTCAGGTAAAAGTGTCCTGGAGAGATTTCATGGACCTGGAAATCAATGACGATGTAAACTTGGGTATGTCTTATGATGACTTTCCAATATCTAAAGGCATTAATGCTACAGTGGTGACTATTGAAGGAGATGAGTACACTGGTTTGTTAGCTTTCGACCTAGACGAAGCCTGGGAGTTTGAAGTACTTGATGGTAATGATGATAGAGTTGAATATCAGATCCCTTTTAGAAACATTAAAAGCATCATTCCAAAAAATTATAATTACTCCACTGTAGAACTAAAAAATGGAGAAAGCCTACTACTAGGTGATCACCGAGATGTTAGCAGTGACAACGCTGGCGTGCTGGTCTTTGTCTCCAAGTCTGGCGACCCGGAATACATACGCTGGTCAAAAATTGATGAGATCATTTTTGATTAAATTGTAGCAGTGGCACTTTCCAAAAAGTTTTCAATACAGCTCATTGTAAGCCTCGTTTTGGTCGGGGCTGTTTTTTTGACACTCTATTTGACAGATTCAGATAGAGAACTGTATTTGACTGCCGGCTGGTTGGTCATTACTTTGGCATTGGTCTGGATCTCAAATCACTTTCTGACCCGAAGGCTTGATAAGAAACTACCCTGGCTTGAACATGGCAATAAGCGATTTTACTGGCAGCTGGGAATAGGCATTCTGCTGTCACTTCTGATTATTAATCTTAGCTACTTTATTCTCAAACTAGGGCTCACAAGCGATCCGCCCGTCACGGCCCAAGTGCTTTCGATGAATATATATGGGATACTCATCTTATTGCCTACCATATCCATCAATTTCGGTATTCAGTTTTTGAGTAATTGGAAGACCGCTCAGGTAAATTCCGAGACTTTCCAGAAAGAGACTATTCGAGCGGAGCTTACAACACTTAAAAATCATTTGGACCCACATTTTCTTTTTAACAACCTGAACATTCTGTCTTCGCTCATCAGCGTTGACACTGAACTGTCACAAACCTATTTGGAAAAATTTGCTGATGTCTACAGAAACATATTGAAAAGCAGCAAGGAAGAGTTAGTTACGCTCAACGATGAATTAAGGTTTATTGCATCCTATCTATACCTTCTGGAAATCCGGTTTGAAGATACTATCCAAACCTTTATTGATATTGATAGCAAGGCTCATATGAAGTACCTGCCCCCGCTCACACTTCAAATGCTAATTGAAAATGCCATTAAGCACAACATTATTTCTGAAATCAGACCGCTCAAAATTCATATCTCTTACCAAAACGGTTATGTATCAGTAAAAAACCCATTACAGGAAAAGCGGGTAGAAAAGAGGAATAGCGGAAAAACGGGTCTGACTAACATTCAGAAAAGATATTCTTATTTTACAGACAAAGAGGTTCAGGTATTCAAAAACCCAGACAATTTTATTGTCAAGGTTCCTCTTATAGACTTGGAAAGCGAATAGTATGAAAGTTGTTGTTTTCGAAGATGAAAAGCTGGCCTCGGATCGATTAATCGAACTGGTCAAGAGCATCAAGCCAGAAGCAGATGTGATCGCATCTATGAAGTCTGTAGAGGCAGCTGTACTTTGGCTTCAAAACAACGAACATCCCGATCTAATCATCAGTGACATTCAACTACTGGATGGGTCAAGTTTTGAAATATTCGATCAGGTTGAAGTGAAGACCCCTATAATTTTCACAACAGCCTATGACGAGTATGCTATCAAGGCTTTTGAGGTGAACAGCATTGACTATTTGCTCAAGCCTATTCAAAAAGACAGGCTTTCAAGCGCCTTAGATAAGTTCGAACAAAAAGCCCAACAGGAGAGCAGCAATAGCCCTATTAACATGGAAGAAATCAGGGCAGTAATCAGTGGTGCTATCAAAGAATATAAATCAAGGTTTTTGGTAAAGCTCGGCCAAAGGATTCGAGCCATTCCTGTAGAAAAAATCGCCTACTTCTATTCTCAAGACAAGCTTTCCTACCTGATGACATTCGAGGGTCAAAAGCTTCCGATAGACCCGACCTTGGAGGAATTAGAATCACTGCTTGATCCAAAACAATTCTATCGGGTCAACCGCAAATTCTTCGTACACTTTGACTCGGTCACCGATATTCACCCCTATTTTAAGGGAAGAGTTAAGCTGGGCCTGAACCCGCATATTGATGAAGACATTGTGGTCAGTAGCGAAAAAACTCCTGCTTTTAAGCGGTGGTTAGACCAGTAAGCTGAATCAGACCGTCAGATTCGGTATTGCCCCTTCCCGTTTCAGTTCAAAAATGCCCCGGTATAACCCAGACTCATTTCAGGAGTGGGTCGGTCATTCCATATTTGATTTATCAAAAAAGAAACAACAACGAAAACATATATGGTCATGAACTTAAAATTGAAAACCACATTGATCGCCACTTTAACCTTAATCAGCTCTTTCGCTATGAATGCGCAAGAGCAAGCGTTGATTTATGGTAAGCTTACTACCATTAATGGCGATTCTTACACTGGTCAAATTCGCTGGGGAAAAGAAGAGGCGATTTGGACAGACATATTCAACGGAAACAAAGAAGACAATGAAAACTATCGCTACCTGAGCCGTGCCGATCGCAATGATCTTAGGGATGACAGCAGGAGAAGAAACCGCTGGAATGGCTGGAACATCAGCTGGAACAGTGATTACGAAACAACCCATGAGTTTCAAGCACGCTTTGGTGACATCGCTAAACTAGAAATCCAAAGACGCTCTGAAGTAAAATTGACGCTAAGAAACGGGGAAACAATGTATGTCGAAAATGGCTCGAATGACTTCAATGCCGATGTTCATGTTATGGACAGTGAGCTGGGCAAGACTACATTCCGATGGAGCAGAATTGAATCCATTGAGTTTATGGACACTCCTAAAAACCTAAGTGAGCGAATGGGAGATCCTATGTACGGTACTGTAGAGTTTTATGGTGGTGAATACACTGGTTTTATTCAGTGGGACCACGATGAAAGACTCTCTGAGGACGTCCTTGACGGAGATACAAGAGATGGCGATGTAAAGATTGAATTTGGTAAGCTTGCCTCTATTGAAAGAGACAGGGGTGGTAGCAACATTGTTACTCAATCAGGGAGAGAAATGTACCTGAGAGGATCTAATGATGTAAACAGTGAGAACCGTGGTATTATTGTCACGACAGACTTTGGTCGTGTAGATATTCCTTGGAGAGAATTCAAAAAAGTAACTTTCAAAGAGGCTCCTAGCAATGCCCTGTCATACGCTGACTTCTCAGACATGAAGAAGCTCTCTGGCACGGTTGAAACGACTGATGGTGAGACTTTCAATGGCGATATCATCTATGACCTGGACGAAGAGTATACTTTCGAAATGCTTCAAGGACATGATGACGATGTAGAATACATCATCTCTATGGGAAACATTAAATCTATCACGCCTAAGAACTATGACAACTCAATTGTTGTGTTGAAGAATGGTACAGAGCTCATGTTAGGTGATGCACGAGATGTAAACGAAGATAATGATGGTGTGCTGGTCTTCACTGGCGGTGGTGATCCGAAGTACATCAGATGGGACGATATAAAGACAATTACGTTTAACTAATCCAAAAAGGGCCAAGCCCAAAAGTCAAAAACAATTCTTCATAAGTCTATTGCTTTAAGGTCGCGTTTGGTCACGCGGCCTTTTTTGCACTTAGAAGCTAAAGAGAAAATAGAAAAACAGGACGATCCAGGCAGCATCCGTAAAATGCCAGAAGTCCGTTAGTATCTTAAACTTCACTTTCTGATATGGGTTGGTCGCATATAGTAAATGTTTGACCACATCCTTAGACGTTTTATGACACTCCATCAGTAAAGAGACCAAATAAATCAGTACCCCCAAGACATGTATTACATGCAGGCCCGAAATAACATATAGATAAGCACCCGTTCTTTGGCCGCTGAAAAAGATATTGTTGGATTGCAACTCTCTCCAGCCCGTGACCTGCGCGGCCGAAAAAACAAGGCCCAAAAGTAATGTTATCCCCAACCACTTTTTTACCTCATCCAAATCGTCTCTTTGAAAAGCAGGCAACACTTTGGAGATGGAAAAGCTAGAGCTCAACATAACCAAAGTGCTTACAATAAATGACTTAGGGAAATCAATCTTTAGGAACTCTCCGTTTTCGGGACGTGAAACCGTAAAGGCAACTATGGTAAATAAAAAAATAATCCCGCTACCGATCATGCCCACATAAAGCAAAACCATATGGGGATGCATCTCTTCAATGCGCTTAAAAGCCTCTTTCTTAAGATCTAATCTGTTCTTTGCTCGTTTCATTAGGCCACGGTAACAACTCTTTAAACGAAAGGGTTATACGAAGCAACAAAAAAATCTTATTACCCCAAGAATCACTTACATGAGTGGATATTCGAAAAATAGTACATTTGCAAGCCACTTCAGATAGAACAATTGAAGGTTAGAGATTTCATAAAGATTTATAGAGAGGACCCGGTAATTCAGGCGATTGCCGAAAGAATTAAGCCGAATGAAACTTCGTACTTAAGGCTTAAAGGGTTGGTTGGCAGTCTGGATGCTGTAATTGCAGCGGCCACCTATCAGATCAACAAACAAACGAACATATTTATCCTTCACGATAAGGAAGAAGCAGCCTACTTCCACAACGACTTACAAAACCTTATGGGAGACAAAGAAGTACTCTTGTTTCCTACATCATACAAAAGGCCATATCAATTTGACGAGACCGAGAATGCCAACATTCTCATGCGAGCAGAAATTCTTAATCGTATCAACCATAAGTCCTCGGTAGGTGAACTAATTGTTACTTACCCTGAAGCCCTCACAGAAAAGGTTATCAACAAGAAATCGCTTTCTACCAATACCTTTTCGACCAAAGTGGGGGAGTCACTAGATGTGGGCTTCTTATCTGAACTGCTACAGACCTATGACTTCGAACAGACTGATTTTGTATATGAAGCAGGCCAGTTTTCGGTACGAGGGGGTATTTTGGATGTCTTTTCTTATGCTCATGATTTGCCTTACCGAATTGAACTCTTTGGCAATGAAATTGACAGTATCAGAACCTTTGACCCTGTTTCTCAACTCAGCCAAGACAACATCAAGGAAATCAACATCATTCCAAATGTTCAAACCAAGCTCCTGGAGGAAAACAGGCAGTCATTTCTGAGCTTTATTCCCAGAAACTCAAAAATCTGGTTCAAAGATTATGAGCAGACATTAGACACAATAGAAAGATACTTTCTCAAGGCGACTGAAAATTTCGATCAAGTGCTTGCCGTCACCGACACACAGATTGTGCTTAGTCCGGAAGAGCTGTTTGAGAAGCGTGAAACTTTCAAATCAGGACTTGAAGGTTATACCCAAATCGCCTTTGGTAGCCGCTCACAGCTTAAGCCAGATCACACTTTTACTTTCGACATAGAGCCACAACAATCTTTTAACAAAGACTTTGATGCTATAGCCGAAAACCTTGGGCAATGGCAACTTCAAAACACAAGCCTTTGTATTGCTGCAGATTCTCTTAATCAAATCAGCCGGCTCGAAACAATATTTCTCGAGCTTGATCCAACACTTAAAATCCTACCCATCAATGTCAGCCTTCGGCAGGGCTTTATTGATAAAAACAGAGAGCTGTTATGCTATACAGACCATCAGCTCTTCGACCGTTTTCATAAGTACAAAAGCAAGGCAAAGCATTCTAAATCAAAGGCGCTTACACTGAAGGAGCTTCGCTCTTTGCACCCGGGAGACTATGTCGCCCATATTGACCATGGCATTGGTCGGTTTGCCGGAATGGAAAAGAAAGAAGTCAATGGGAAGCTGCAAGAGTCGATTAGGCTGGTTTACCGAGATGACGATTTGCTCTATGTAAGTGTACATTCATTGCATAAGATCTCTAAATACACCGGAAAAGAAGGTACAGCCCCCGCAATGAGTAAACTGGGCAGTCAAGAGTGGGAGAATAAGAAGAAACGTGTAAAAGGAAAAGTCAAAGACATTGCCAAAGATCTAATTAGCCTTTACGCCAAGCGAAAAAACGCCCCTGGATTCGCATTTGCACAAGATGGTTTTATGCAAGCCGAATTAGAGTCATCATTTCTATACGAAGACACCCCTGATCAAGCGATGGCCACAGAACATGTAAAAAATGACATGGAGCTGTCGCACCCTATGGACCGCCTGGTATGTGGAGATGTTGGCTTTGGGAAAACGGAAGTGGCCATTAGAGCAGCTTTTAAGGCAGCTGTCAATGGAAAACAAGTAGCAGTACTTGTCCCAACAACTATTTTGGCCATGCAACACTTCAGAACCTTCTCCGAAAGGTTAGCGAAGTTTCCACTTAAGGTAGAATACATCAATAGATTCAGAACAGCCAAGCAGGTTAAAGAGACCCTGGCTAGAGTAAAAGAAGGAAAAACCGAAATCCTCATTGGCACCCACCGAATTGTAAACAAAGATGTGTCCTTCAAAGACCTGGGCCTTTTGATTATTGACGAAGAGCAGAAATTTGGAGTAAAGGTCAAGGACAAGCTCAAAGAATTCCGGGTAGATGTGGATGTTCTGACCTTGACGGCCACCCCAATTCCTCGTACCCTGCATTTTTCACTTATGGGTGCTAGAGATCTAAGTATCATTGCCACTCCTCCACCTAACCGTCAGCCTGTAACCACTGAAATTCACACCTTCAACGAGGTCATCATGCGAGATGCTATCAGCTTCGAGTTGCGTAGAGGAGGGCAGGTGTTCGTAGTCCATAACCGTATTAATGATATTGAACAAATCGGCAATATCATTCTGAAGTTGGTTCCAGATGCGAGAATCGGCATTGCCCATGGACAAATGGAGGGCAGTCTTTTAGAAAAGAGAATGGTCAAGTTCATTGAAGGCGAATATGATGTACTGGTTTCTACCAACATTATTGAATCAGGTCTCGATATTCCTAATGCCAATACAATCATTATCAACCATGCTCACATGTTTGGGCTCTCTGACCTTCACCAAATGCGAGGAAGAGTTGGGCGATCTAACCGAAAAGCTTTTTGTTATCTGCTGACACCTCCCACCATTGGACTTACCTCTGAGGCTCGAAAACGATTGAGTGCCTTGGAAGAGTTCTCTGACTTGGGTGATGGTTTCAAAGTAGCCATGCGCGACTTGGACATTCGAGGAGCAGGAAACCTGTTGGGTGGAGAACAAAGCGGTTTTATCACTGACCTGGGTTTCGACATGTACCACAAAATCTTGGACGAAGCTGTGCAGGAGTTAAAGGAGAATGATTTCAGAGACCTTTTCGTCAACGACTTGGCCAAAGAGGCTGCAAAAATAGTTGCCCAGGACTGCACTATCGAAACGGACATGGAAATCCTTATACCAGATAAGTATGTTGCAAATATCTCTGAACGTCTGGGTCTTTATTCCAAACTGGATAGTATCAAAAATGAAGAAAAGCTTCAGGAGTTTATTACCAATGTAAGCGATCGGTTTGGGCCAATGCCTAGTGCCGTTAATGACCTGGTGGAAACTGTGAGACTACGGTGGTCTGCTGAGCAGCTTGGTTTCGAAAAAGTGGTGATGAAAAACGAGGCAATGAAATGCTATTTTATGCCATCTGACAATGAAGCTTATTTTCAGTCGCCAACCTTTGGCAAGGTGCTGGCCTTTGTGCAAAAACACCCGAAGAAAAGCAAAATGAAGGAATATAAAACCAGGTTGATCCTCACCTTTAGTGAAGTGCAATCAGTGGAAGAGGGCAAGGCATTACTTAATCAGATGCTGGCATAAGCTCATCATTGTTTAGAAAGGCATTTGATTCCAATAAATACGCATTAACCGTATTAAATACCACGCCTAGGTGAAACCTGAACCTTAGTACGTAAGGCAGTAGGTCGTCAGCTTTTGCACCCACAACACTGCTAGACATATCACCCATTATCTCAAAGGTCTTGGCTCCATGTTCTTGATAAAAGGCTTGAGTATCATAAATGCCTGAAATGGCCATGTTTCTTTCATTTGAAATAAAGGATAGTGACTGGTTATTCTGCGCCACTTCCATAGCAGCTTTGTTCATGAACGACAATGAAAAGCCGGAAGAAAAGTCTTCCGGTGTCCTGTCTTCTCGAACGTCTTTAATCCATTTCTTGATGAACTCCAGATCCTTGGCAATGCGAGCAGAATCCCTGATTAGTCCCTCTCTATTCTCTCTAATTTCATCAACAATATTCGAAAAGGACTTCTCGGCCAGTTGCTTATTGAGGTAGTTTTGTCTCATTTCAGTCAAAGACATGGCTAAAATGACAGCCACTACAATTGACAGAAATTCAAAAATCGCTCTTTTGAAATTGAACTTCATAGCCCAGAATTTAAAAACTCATTAACTCCTTGAATTTAAGGGTTTGTCTTCTTGAAACGTCAATCTCCTCACCCCCCTTGAGATAAATTCGCAAACTTCCACTAAACCAGGGTTCAATACGCTCTATCCACTTCAGGTTAATAATCTGCTGTCTGTTTGCTCTAAAAAATGTCTTATCATCCAGCCTTGACTCCAAGTAGTTAAGGGTTCGTGTAATCATTGGCTTTGAAGAATCGAAATAAACAGTGGTATAATTACCGCTCACCTCAAACAACCTTATGTCAGATAGTTGAACAAACCAACAGCGCTCCCCATCTTTCACAAAAACCTGATCATTAATCGTCAAGATGCCTTCTTGTGTATTGTTCTGCTCGTTTTCCCTCTTTTTTATTTTATCATAGACCTTGGAAACCGAGCCAGCAAGGCGCTGCTTCTGTACTGGCTTAACGAGATAGTCTAGTGCGTTATATTCAAAGGCCTTCAGCGCATGTTCATCATAGGCTGTAGAAAAGATTACTTCTGGCAACACCTCCAATTCCTCTAGTAATTCAAACCCGTTTTTCCCGGGCATCTGGATATCGAGGAAAATCAGGTCAGGTTTGAGTTCATTGATTTTTTCTTTTGCCTCATCTGCACTTGCAGCCTCTCCAACAATTTGAACATTATCAAACTCCTTCAACAATCTCTTGAGTTCATTTCTTGCTAGTCTGGAATCGTCAATTATAAGTGTTTTCATAAGGCAAATCTTTCTTTATTATTCATAGGTATCTTAACAGTAGCACAGACCATGTGTTCATTGAGGTTTTGAACTGTCAACCCAGACTTCTCTCCATAAAGGAGCCTCAATCTTTCTCGTGCATTACTAATACCAATACCCCTTCTCTTTCCATCAGAAGTTTGTTTTTGGTCTCTCTTCAATTGACCGGTATTAGTGATATTAATAAAAAGGAAATCGTTGTTGATTGCTGACTTTATGATAATTTCTCCCCCATTTGGAAGGTTATTGATACTGTGTTTAATAGCATTCTCCACAAGCGTCTGAACAATCATTGGAGGAATAAGCACCTCTTTTGTAGGCTTTTCAATATCAAAAGTATACTTAAGGCGCTCTTCAAGTTGAATGGCTTCGAGTTTGAGATAGTCCAGTACCACTTCAAGCTCTTTTTCTAGTGAAACTTTTTCATACTGATCGAACTGTACCGAAAACCTTAGCAAGTCTGACAAGTGGGTAATAGCATCTCTTGCTCTTTCTGAGTCTTCAACCACCAACGAACGTATATTATTGAGGCTATTGAACATGAAGTGTGGGTTGATTTGAGCCTTAAGCGTACTGAGTTCAGCATCTTTGATAGAAGCCGAAAGCTTCCATCCCTCAATTTCCATCTCTCTGGTTTTTTGCAAATACTGATAGGCAAAATATAAGGCTGACCAACAAAGGAAATAAATGGCATAACTGGCGACAAAGCTAAAAAGGAATACCAGTAGCTTACTTCCAGAAAAATTCTCAATGCTGGCTTGCCTAAATTTCTCCATCGTCTCTTCGTCAATACCCTCTATTTCAGGAATACCCATTACTCCATCGATTGCCTCCGGATCAGCCGTAGCGATTAGGACGAAAGCTCCAACAAGGGTGAGTAAAGTCAAAACCGATAGGAGTGCTCCTTGAATGACACTGGCCAGAAAAACCCTTGGCCAAAGTTTGGCCACACGCAAGTCTTTCCAATTCTTACGTTTTACGTAGCCACGGTACAAGTGGCTTACCAAAACACCTAGCAAAATTGCCATTAGGTTAGTACCCAAAGCCGGTAGAAACGGCATGAACATAACCATCGCCAAAAAGCTCGTCAGCATTAAGCCACCCCAGCCGCCAAACTGAAGCATCCAATAGAGCTTATTCTTATTCATGTTTCAAATAAAAAGGTTTTATCTCAAGGCCTTGTTCGCCTTTGACTGAAAGGTAATATAGGCTGATCAAGTGACTTATAGACTGTTCAAGATATTTTGGTCATTAAAACTAATTCTATCATGGTCATTGATTGGGACAAGAGATAACCATTAACATTTATCTCATTTTCTGAAATATCCATTCAATAATATCGTTTTGCACATTGAATCAGAAGGCTGATTTTGTGATAGATTGAGTATAAATGTATATTAGCGAGTTCAATTTTCACCTGAATAAGCTTAAATAGTTAAAAATGAAAAACACAGCGAGTTATTTGAAAGTAGGCGCTCTGAGTGTTATACTTTTGTTCTCCATTAGTGCTTGCTCCAAGAAAACTAGCCAAAGTACTACTACCGGTGCTACTTATGCCACAAAGAAGAGCAACCTTGGCTTCAAACCATATGACGATCAGGCATTACCAAACCCTCCGGGAATGGTGTTTGTGCAGGGAGGTAGAACTATTTTAGGCTCCTATGAGCAAGACCTCTATGGTTCTCGTGATAATGTCGAGAGAACTGTGACGGTTAACTCATTCTGGATGGACGAAACTGAAGTCACTAATAAGGACTGGAGAGAGTATGTTCACTATCAATACAACCCTCAAGACCTCAGTCTACCTAAGAATATCGAGATCGAAAACCCGAATTCAAAGGACAATGAAAACGCAGCTGACCCCATCTTGCCATTTATTCCAGACCTTAAGGGGCCAACTCATAGCAAGAGTAACCCAAAAATGATGGTGGATATCATTCCAAATGATGCTGTTTGGACGAGTAATTTTTCATTCAACGATGTTTACGCTGAGAACTACTACAGCAACCCTGGTTTCAATGACTACCCAGTAGTAGGTGTAACCTGGAGACAAGTAGTTGACTATTCCAAGTGGAGAACGGATTTTGTAAACCTTAAGCAGATTTTTGAAATGGACTTCGAAGAACTGCCATTGACTTTCCAAGAAGAGTTTATTGTGGTTAATGAAACCTCTGGTGACTATGAGTTAGGAATAGGTGGCCAAGTAATTGGCGACAACAATGGCGATAAGCAGTTGATCTCTGTTGAGGACTTTGACGACTTTCAACAAGAGGTGGTTGAGTTCATGAACGAGGAAGTTAACAAAAGACAGTTCATTGAAAGAGGTATTTATCTTCCACAGTTCAGGCTTCCTAACGAAGCTGAGTGGGAATATGCAGCAAAAGCAACTATCGGTACTGTTTACTTAGATGAAAACGAAGAGTATGGAAGAATCTACCCTTGGGATGGAAGAAGTACGAGAAATCCCTTCGGAAAGAAAAGAGGCGAGCACTTAGCAAACTTTAAAAGAGGCCGTGGTGATTATGCTGGTATTGCTGGCAACGTAAATAATGATGCCTCAGTGATTCCAGAGCGTGTTGGTGATAGAGAACCTAATGACTTCAATCTTTTCAATATGGCGGGTAACGTCAGTGAGTGGGTTTTTGATACTTATCGTCCATTGTCCTATGGAGATTTCGATGATTTGAACCCTGTGAGAAAAGATGGTACCGGTGATTCAGAAAGAGACTACGGCTGGGAGTCGAGTCAAGTCAGGGACAGCGTTTCATTTAACCCTCAGCTTGAGTATCGCTCATTAGTAAATGATCGCTCCAAAGTATACAAAGGTGGTTCTTGGAAAGATGTTGCTTACTGGATGGCCCCTGGCACCAGAAGGTTCCTTGATATGGATAGAGCAACCTCTACCATTGGTTTCCGTTGCGCAATGATCTCAATTGGCTCAAAACAGCTGGATCAATCTAATGGTATAATAAGCAGGGTTTTCGGAAGAAAGTAATCTCAATCCAAAGACATTTCAAGGCCTCAATCTATTGAGGCTTTTTTTATTTGGCACCTCCAATGGTTGCGATACTTAAGGAGCGCGGTTCACATTGCTGTAAAACCTCCAAACATGCCACCAACGTAGAGCCTGTAGTCAATAAATCATCAACCAATAGAATACGCTGGTTTCGAAAGCGACCCTTATCTGATACCTCAAAAACACCTTCGACATTTTTGATCCTACTCAGTTTAGATCGCCTTGTCTGTGAATCAACATGTTTCACTTTAATAAGCGTATCCAAATTTATAGAAAGATTCAGTGCTTGCGATAAGCCAAGTCCAAAGTGTTCACTTTGATTATAGCCCCGCTCCTTAAGCCTTTTAGGGTGTAAGGGCACAGGAACTATAACATCAAAAACATCGGAAAAACCGCACTCAAACAACTCTCGGCCATACCTTCGGCCTATCATCTCCCCAATTCCTGGTTGATTACCATACTTGAGGTGATGCAGCACTTTTTGAATCAAGCCTCTCTTAAAAAAGTCGGCATAAACCAAAATATGCCTAAGCTCAATGACTCCATCAAATTTTTCCCTGAACGGTGGAACTTCAAGCTTATGGCTATTGGTTTTTGGTAAATTGTAGTGACATTTCGGGCATAAATAGTCGCTCCCCTTTGGGAGCAAGCACTCACAACCTAAGCAGAGCTTAGGATAGAATAGAGATACGAAATCAGCCAAAAATGTCGAGAGCGATCTTTTATTCATTTTATTAAAGAATAAATTAAGAGAAATATGAGTATAGTACAAGAGTTTAATGACTATCGAGCCAAAATGAACGAGAAGATTCTTGAAGAAGATAATAAGGTGCTCAAAAGACTCTTTAACCTCGACACAAATGCCTTTGCAGAAGGTGCACTTGATATTAAAACCAAAGAGGTTGTTGGTTTAGCTTGTTCAATGGTACTTCGATGTGACGACTGTGTCAAATACCATCTGGGTAAGTGTTACGAGGTGGGTATTACAAGCAAACAAGTATTCGAAGCCTTTTCTATCGCCAACCTGATCGGTGGCACCATCGTAATTCCTCACTTGAGAAGGGCGGTTGAGTACTGGGAAAGCCTACAAGAAGAAGGCGAAAATGTATAAAAAGGATCTCGAGCTTCAAAGAAAATGGGTGAAACTACTCACTCAGCTTGGCGAAACGATTGGCAAGAGACCAAAGGACCTCAATAGCACACTATTCCTTATTGGAGTTCAGGAACTAGGAAAGGGAAAGCAGAACTTCTCTAAAGAAGAGAAGCAAGACCTTATGCACATAGCCATTTGTAAAGTCCTAAGTTACTCTGGCTATTATGAGTTAGAAGGGCTTGATAAAGAAGGTTGGCCACATTGGGTGGCCTTGAAGAAGTTGCCTCGTTTCGACCTACTCGACCAGGAAAAGTTACTCAAAATGCATGTTTTGGAGTATTTTGAAAAAGAATACGACTTGAAAATCACACTATGAAAATCATCTCTTACAACGTCAATGGAATTAGAGCAGCACTTAAAAAGGGTTTTGACGCTTGGCTTCGTGACGAAAACCCTGACATCGTCTGCATACAAGAACTTAAGGCCATGGCCGATCAAATTGAGCCCTTTTATAAGGAATTAGGTTATGAGCTCTACACGGAAACCGCAGAAAAGAAGGGTTATAGCGGTGTGGCCATTTTGACCAAGCACAAACCCAAGCATGTCGAATATGGCTGTGGTAATGCACTGTATGATAATGAGGGCCGTGTAATCCGGGCTGATTTTGACGACTTTTCTGTCATGTCAGTTTATATGCCTAGTGGCACCAGCGGAGATGTTAGACAAGACTTCAAGTACGGGTGGCTCGACTTTTTTTATAATTACGCTCATGAACTCACCAAGTCGATTCCTAACCTGGTGATAAGTGGCGACTACAACATAGCCCACACCGAAATTGATATTCATAACCCGGTTTCCAATAAAAACTCATCTGGTTTTCTTCCTGAAGAACGCGAGTGGATGTCTAAATTTATCGACTCGGGATTCATCGATAGTTTTCGTGCTTTCAACCCAGGTCCACACCACTATTCCTGGTGGAGCTATCGCGCAAACTCAAGAGCCAACAACAAAGGTTGGCGTATTGACTATCACATGATCACTCAATCCATGGGCGAAAGATTAAGGTCAGCGTCAATACTTCCAGAGGCCCATCACTCGGATCACTGTCCGATTGTATTAGAAATTGACTGAATAAGTAGTATATTCTCCTCTTTATCAATCGTTTTACAATCCTTTGCGCATGATTTGCGTAATTAAAGTGTAAAACAAAATTTCAGAGGGCATGGGATCAAATGAGGCACTGAAAAATCAACTAAAGGCCTATAAAGCAAAGTACTATAGGAACAAGGCGATTAAGGGTGCCATTATATTTGCCGCTTTGGTCCTCGCTTTTTTTCTAGTCATCAATACCGTAGAGTTTTCTGGTCGACTTGGCTCATCTGGTAGAGCGACCTTGTTATACGCTTTCATAGGTTTTGCCATTGTTGCTTTCTATGGTTTGGTGCTCAGGCATATTTTAACCATCAAGCATGTAAGCAAGCAGATCAGTAATGAGGAAGCGGCCCTTCAAATTGGGGAGTTCTTCCCAGAAATATCTGATAAGCTTCTGAATATCATTCAGTTAGAAAGACTGTCTGATAAAGACAATCAACTGCTACTAGCTAGTATCAGGCAGAAAAGCAGTAGCATTCAAAAAGTACCTTTTGTAAATGCCATTGATTTAAAGGCCAACAAGAGGTATCTCGGCTATGTATATACTCCTGTAGCGATAATCATTGTACTGCTAATATTTCTACCTCAATTCATAACAGAAAGCTCGACCCGAATCATTAAATATAATTCCGAGTTCAAGACCGAGGCTCCGTTCTCATTCATCATAGACTCTGGACAATTAGCGGGTTTTATTGATGAGCCTTTTATTCTGTCTATAGAAACAAATGGCCAATTGAGTCCAAGCGATGTGTTCATTTGGATTAATGAACGCAAAATCAAGGCCTCTAAACTAGGCACCGACAAGTTTGAATATAGGATTGATCGTTTGCGAAATGATGTAACTTTCAGTCTGGAATCTGAAGGAGTTCTATCTGATCGCTATACAATCTCTGCTGCCAACAGGCCGTCTATAGACCTCTTTAGCATGGACATAGAATACCCCAAATACACGCTAAGAGAAAATGAGAGTATTCGTAATTCTGGTAACCTCACAGTGCCTGAAGGCACTCAAGTCAGCTGGAAGTTCAGTACGCAACATGCAGAATCACTCTCGGTATTATTTGCAAACCACAATGAGCGCATTGCAGCAGATGCTGTTAACAGTGATGAGTTTCAAATTAAAAAGACCATTGAAAGTTCAGGACCTTATTCCATCCACCTTCAAAACGAATTTAGTAGCAATAAAGACTCTCTTAAGTTTCAAATTGAAGTAATCAAAGATCGTTACCCAGAAATAGTTTTGGATCAATTTCAGGACACCGTGCTCTACAAGAATATTGTGCTCGGTGGAAGCATTAGAGATGATTACGGGTTTTCATCCCTTTCTTTTCACTATTCGTATGATGGTGAGCAGACCTATGAGTCTTTCAAGATTCCTTTTAACCGAGAACTTTCTGATCAAAGTTATTACCAAGTTTATAGCCTAGATTCAGCAAAGATTCAGGCCGGAGCAGAGTTGAAATATTACATGCAAGTTGCTGATAATGATGCTGTTAATGGTTCGAAGGCTGTAAAATCTGCTACCTATAGTTTCAAAATCCCGTCACTGGAAGACATTGAAGCTGAAATTGAAGCGAATGACAGGCAAATTCAAAGTGAAATTGACAAAACCTTAGAGGATGCTAGGGAGCTCAACAAAATGATTGAAGAGGCTGATGAACGCCTCAAAACCAAGAAAGAAATTGAGTGGCAAGATGAAAAGCTCATGCAGGAAATCCTTGATCAAAAAGAAAAACTTGCCGAGAAGGTCGATGAGCTCAAGAAAGAAAACCAGCTTAATAACCAGAAGCTCGAACAATTCAAACCTCAGAACGAATCCATCAAACAAAAAATGGAGCAGCTTCAAGAAATCATGAATAATGTTCTGGACGATGAAATGAAAAGGCTCTATGATGAGCTCAAAGAGTTACTTGAAGAGCAGTCTGATATAGAGGAGTTTAGAGACAAAATGGATGACCTTCGCGAGAACAGCAGTAACCTTGAAGAAGATTTAGAAAGAACATTGGAGTTGTTCAAAAAGCTTCAGTTTGACAAGATGTTGGAAGACAATATCGAGCAGCTACAAGAGGAAATTGACGATCAGGAGGCCTTAAATGAAGAGACAGAAAAAGGGGAGCAAACAAACGAAGAACTAGCCGAACAGCAGAAAAAAGAACAAGAGGATTTAGAAAAGCTTCAGGAAGAACTTGACAAGCTCAATGAACTTAATCAAGACAGGAAAAACCCGGATAACTTGCCTGAGGACTTGGACGAGAACCTTGAAGAAGCCAAAGAGGAACAACAAAAGGCTCAAGAAGAATTAGGTCCAGAGGGCGAGAAAGGGCAAAATGAGGAAAATTCCTCCGAACAAGAAAATCAGAATAGTGAAAATCCAGAGTCTCAAGAGCAACAGCAGCGACAAAACGCTTCTAAAGCTCAGCAACGCGCTGCTGAAAAAATGAAGGAAGTAAAACAAAGCCTACAGTCTATGCAAAGTGGGGCTCAGATGGAGCAACAACAAGAGAACCTCGAGAACTTAAGAGATTTAGTGGACAACTTGGTTACACTATCTTTTAATCAAGAAGGTCTGATGAATGAGTTCAAGGAAATCCGCCAAAGCGATCCTCGATATGTCAAGTTATCTCAGCGTCAATTAAAGCTTCAAGACGATTCCAAAATCATCCAGGACAGTCTCATCTCGCTTTCTCAAAGAGTGTTTCAAATATCATCATTCGTTATGCGCGAATTAGGAGAGATGAACAGACAAATGGACGGAGCTGTCGAGACACTAAAAGAAAAAAGAGTGAGTCAAGCCGTTGGTAAACAACAGTTTGCAATGACATCAATTAACAACCTTGCTCTTTTATTAGATGATGTAGTACAACAGATGCAACAACAAATGGCCAGTCAAATGGGCAAAGGTAGCGCTAAAGGAAATCAAAAGAATAAGCCCCAAATGGGCGGGTTAAGTGAACTTCAACAACAACTTAGTGAACAAATCAAAGAGCTCAAGGAGAGCGGCAAGTCAGGACGTGAGCTCAGTGAACAACTGGCGAAACTCGCTTCGCAACAAGAAAGGCTCAGAAATGCCCTTGAAAATTTTGAAACCGGACTCGATGGAAATAAATTGGGCGAGAAAATTGATCAATTGATCAATCAAATGGAAGAAAATGAATGGGATCTCATCAATAAAAATATTACAGAAGAGACCGTTCAAAGACAACAGGATATCTTGACCCGCCTACTTGAAGCTGAAAATTCAGTGCAAGAACGAGGTGAAGATGAAGAACGAAAAGGAAGAACAGCCTTTGATTATGACTTGTCAATTCCAGAATCTCTTAATGAATACTTAAAGGCCAAGGAAAAAGAAATAGAGTTGCTGAGAACCATACCAGCCAAATTGAACCCTTATTACAAGAAAGAGACCAACAAGTATTTCAAAAAGATCAAGGAAAAGAACTGAGCCCTTCAATGAAGAACATAAGCATCGAAATACCATCTCTTGTTGAGAACATTCGTATAGTCGAGAGTTTCGTAGACAACGCCAAAGAAGAATACAGCTTAACCGATGATCTTTATGGCAATATCATGATTGCCGTTATTGAATCTGTGAATAATGCTATCATTCATGGCAATAAGGCAGATAAAGCCAAAAACGTCTTGCTCAGTGCCAATTTACGCGATGAGCAAATCGTCTTTACGGTAAGTGATGAAGGCAGTGGTTTCGACCACCAAAACCTTCCCGATCCAACGGCACCTGAAAACATAGAAAAAGTAGGCGGCCGAGGTATCTTCCTGATCAAGAACCTGGCAGATGAAGTCAACTTTAAAAGTGACGGTAGTATGTTAGAGCTCACTTTTTATCTTAGTTAATGCCAGATATTAACTTCTTTCAAGAAGAGGTCTCATTTACCCTAAAACATAAGCGAGTACTACGTGCATGGATCAACCAAGTAGTCCATAACTATTCACAAGAAATTCATTCCGTCAATTTCATTTATTGTTCAGACAACTATTTATTAGAAGTCAACAAACAATACCTTGAGCACGACTACTATACAGATATCATCACATTTGACAATAGAGAAGACCCATATTCTCCAATCGACTCTGACATCTTTATCTCCATAGATCGTGTTCGTGAAAACTCGAAACAACTCAAGGTTCCCTATCAACAGGAACTTCACCGCGTCATGATACACGGAATTTTACACCTCCTTGGTAAAAAAGACAAAACAGAACAGCAAAAACGTGACATGAGAAAAAGCGAAGAAGCTTCTTTATCTTTGCTGAACATTTGAACAAACTCACAGTGTTCCACGTGAAACTTTTTCGACCAGCGCAACTGTTTCACGTGGAACTATTGATTTAAGGATATGTATCCAGCATACGATGTTATAGTAGTAGGAGCCGGCCATGCAGGGTGTGAAGCAGCAAATGCAGCAGCACAAATGGGCTCCAAAGTTCTGCTCATTACGATGAACATGAACACCATTGCCCAAATGTCATGTAACCCTGCAATGGGTGGTGTGGCAAAAGGTCAAATTGTAAGGGAAATCGATGCGCTCGGTGGCATGTCCGGGATTGTCTCTGACAAATCGATGATCCAATTCCGAATGCTCAACAAGTCAAAGGGTCCTGCCATGTGGAGCCCGCGCACTCAAAATGATCGAATGCGTTTTGCTGAAGAATGGAGACTTACACTAGAAGCCAACCCGAACGTTGACTTTTGGCAAGAGATGGTTACCGGCATTTTAGTAGAGGGCAACCAGGTTACAGGAGTCACTACCGGAATGGGTGTAGAGTTTCGAGCCAAATCAGTTGTGCTCACCTCAGGTACATTCCTTAATGGTATTATACATATAGGTGAAAAACAGTTTGGAGGTGGAAGAACTGGTGAGGCAGCATCAAAGGGCATTACAGAACAACTCATCAAACTAGGCTTTGAAGCAGGAAGAATGAAAACCGGCACTCCTCCTAGGGTTGATGGACGCTCCCTTGATTATAGCAAAATGGAAGAGCAAGCAGGCGATGAAACCCCTCAAAAATTCTCTTTCAGCCATCATACAAGCCCCCTCAAACAGCAAAGGAGTTGCTACATCACCTATACAAATCCTGATGTACATGAAACTCTGGAACAGGGCTTTGATAAGTCACCTATGTTCAATGGGCGCATACAAGGCATAGGTCCAAGATATTGTCCATCTATCGAAGACAAAATCAATCGATTCTCAGAGCGAAATCGACATCAAATCTTTGTTGAACCAGAGGGCTGGAATACTGTAGAAATCTACGTCAATGGCTTTTCTACCTCTTTGCCTGAAGACATTCAATACAGAGCCATTAGGAAAATTAGCGGTTTTGAAAACGTGAAAATGTTTAGGCCCGGATATGCTATTGAATACGATTACTTTCCACCTACACAGCTCAATCACACTCTGGAAACTAAGCTTATCTCCAACCTCTTTTTTGCAGGTCAGATCAATGGCACAACTGGTTATGAAGAAGCCGCTTGCCAGGGTCTTATGGCTGGAATTAATGCTCACTTAAAGAATAATGGGCAAGATACGTTTACCCTATCTCGCTCTGAGGCTTATATTGGGGTATTGATTGACGACCTCATAAATAAAGGAACAGACGAGCCATATCGCATGTTTACATCCCGGGCCGAGCATAGAATCCTGTTACGACAAGACAATGCCGACCTGCGACTCACCCAAAAGGGTTTTGATCTTGGGCTGGCTACAAGCGAACGCCTGGAGACCATGAAGTCCCGTTCAAAACAAATCCATAAACTGCTTAACGATCTTGATCAGAAGAAGGTAGATCCAGCAGAAGTTAATCCAACACTTCAAAACTTGGCCACAGCTGATATTCAACATCGTATTACACTTTCCAAATTGGTCAAGCGTCCACAGGTACATGTCAACGATCTAAAGCAAATCAACGAAGGACTTCAAGCATATTTATCTAAGTACGACCACGATGTCATTGATGGTGCAGACATTCACATCAAGTATTCCGACTATATAGATAAAGAGACCAAACTAGCTCAAAAGGTATCCGAGCTTGAAGACCTCAAAATTAAGGAGACCTTTGACTTTCAAAGTATACCTGCACTGTCAGCTGAAGCCAAAGAGAAGCTTGAAAAAGTAAAGCCTACAACGATCGGTCAAGCTTCCAGAATTAGTGGTGTTTCACCTGCCGATATATCCGTACTAATGGTATACATGGGCCGATGAATCACGAGACACTTACTTCATGTCCTGTCTGTGGTAATCATCACTTAGAAAGTCATACTGAAACACATGACTATTTTGGCAACAAAGAGTTATTCAAGCTGAGCATCTGTAAAAGGTGTGATACCTTGTTTACTAACCCACGACCAGACCCCAACGACATCCTAAAGTACTATAAATCAAATAGTTACGTGTCTCATGGAGATAAAAATGGTGGCCTGTTTACTCTTCTCTACCAACAAATTCAGCAAGTAAACTTCAAGTACAAACACAACCTACTCAAGAAGTATACACTTAACAAAACACATCTGGATTTTGGCTGTGGTACTGGTTCATTTCTGAAGTACCTAAGTCAGAAACACTGGCAAGTCAGTGGTGTTGAACCTGACGACAAAGCAAGAGCCATCGCTACAAAACAACACAATATCCAAAAAGCATTTCAATCCCTTGAAGAAATACCTGATCAACAAACATTCTCATCCATCAGCCTATTCCATGTACTCGAACATGTGCACACCCTCGAGGCAACTCTAAATGGTCTTATCTCACGACTTGAAAAGAATGGTGTCCTTGTACTTGCTTTGCCAAACTACAGATCTTTTGATGCACTTTATTATCAGCAATACTGGGCTGGTTATGATGTGCCTAGACACTTGTATCACTTCTCTCAAAAGAGCATTCATCATTTAGCCAAGTCCTTTGGTCTGAATATTGTAGCTACACATCCCATGAAATTTGATAGCTATTATGTTAGTTTACTTTCTGAAGAGTATAAGTCAGGGCAAAGAAATTATTTAAAAGCTTTTTTAAATGGTTATAGGTCCAATAAAAGAGCTCAGAAAACAAATGAATATAGTAGTCTTATTTACGTTCTAAGCAAATGAAGTCTAACTGTATATTCGCGTTAAGCCTTTTCTTTAGTCTTATTATTGCCACTTCATGTGCAAGAGTAGGAGCTCCTACTGGAGGACCCATAGATGAGACACCTCCTACATTAGTCAATTCCACACCTATAAATGGAACCACCAATTTCACAGGCCAAACTATCCAATTGACATTTGATGAACGTATCATCACAAGGTCTATAGAAACTGACCTTATTATAACACCAAAGCCCAGTGGTGCTTATCGAGCCAGAGTCAACAAAAACATACTGTCTTTAAGTTTCACCGAGCCCTTTGAAGAGAACACAACTTATAGCCTCAGTTTTGGCAATACGATCCAGGACATCACCAATAATAACCCTGCAGAAGGTGTTAGCTTGAGTTTTTCTACAGGAGACTACATAGACTCACTGACTATTCAAGGCCAGGTCCTAAGCCTCTATAGCCAAGAACCAATTGAGAACCTGCTGGTTTCTCTCTATACTGAGAATGATTCTTTAGACATTCTTACTGGCCCAGCGTCCTACTACAGCCGAACCGACTCACTCGGTAATTACAACTTTCGTAACCTGCCGAATGGAAATTTCAGAGTCTATGCTGTTAGAGACAAGAACAACAATAGTCAAGCAGATAGTGAGAATGAACTATTTGGGTTTTACAGCGATACCCTGAACGTAACCACATCACTTAGTGGTATAGATTTTACAATACAAAGCCTCAATACCGATAAGCTAAGAACCATATCTGCCAGGCCTTTTGGAGTATATTTTGACATATCATTCAACAAGTCGATAGAGGACTTTCAAATCTTGGAAGGCGCAGATTTCATCTATAGTCAACCTGAAAACTCAAAGATCAGATTCTACCGAATGGATCGATCGTATTCAGATACTACTCAAGTCATTTTCAGCGCAAGTGACTCTTTAAACCAAGTTCATATCGATACCACTCAAATTACATTTAATGAGTCAAGGTTAGAGCCAGCGAATTTCAGTCTAGAAGTTATCCCTAATGGCAATGAACTTCCTCCTAAAGACACCATCTCATTATTGTTTAGCAAACCCGTAATAGATTTCAATGCTGACAGTCTTTACTATCAACTGGATAGCACCACTCAGCTACCCCTCGATATTACCACCATAGTTTGGAATAAGCTTAATACGAAGGCCTCTTTTCCTATTAATGTTGTAGATCTTCTCAATCAAAAGTCAAGCTCTAGCGTCAGGCTATCATTAAAGCATGCAGCTTTTATCTCCGCTGATAATGATTCTTCCATAGAACAAAACAAGAACATTTCTCTACTTACCATTGAAAACTCTGCAACAATAGGGGGCACAGTCGTGTCAGAAGCACCCAATATTATAGTTCAATTGTTGGACGGACGGACACTCAAAGTCTTAAAGTCTTCACCTAATAAAGAGTTCTTATTCAATTATCTACCAGCAGGACGTTACTTCATCAGAGTCATTAAGGACCTCAATGGCAATGGTAAATGGGATATTGGAAACGTTCTTACGTGGGAAAGTCCTGAACCGGCTAAATTCTATTTCGATGATTTCTACAAAACGAAACTCATAGAAGTACGAAAGAACTGGGAGCAAACCGATCTAAATATCTTCTTTTAGTCTATTTGTTCCTTGGGATAACTTGTGCATAAAAGATTTAATCTCATCAATTTCTCCACAACTCTCGTTATTTCCATAGATTTCTTCAGTTGTCTTTTGATAACTTCTTCAATTCAAACAATCTATCACCAAAACATCCACAGCTCAAATCTCAATCCAACTTATCAACTTTGGAGAAGACTTATCCATATCTATTTTCCAATCACTTAATAAACAAAGATTTAGCAAGTGTATAAAATGTTAAGAATAACTGTATCGTGAACATTTCGTAAACAAATATCTTAGCTTAGTGTGAATGAAAAAGATTTCCACATATCCACAGCCCTAATAGAAACAACTTAATTTTATATAAAGAATAATATACTAATATGAGTGTGTTGAAACTGTTGATAAAGTCTTGTCTAACCATC